>WNGQ01000553.1_pt1 | contig 40442 bp, 39 predicted proteins | sample 5407661 | NCBI WGS metagenome assembly WNGQ01 (sample SAMN13153382, study PRJNA577476) | soil metagenome | isolation source: 60 cm soil or saprolite under Garry oak tree replicate 2 | place: USA:California | collected 2016-06-15 | reverse complement strand
GGATGCTCTTGCAGTGATCTGCCTGTAAGTTCGAGGAAGACGTCTTCGAGAGAGGGTTCTCTCACCACGATTCTTGCTCCTCCATAACCCGGGTCTGACACGAACCGTTTGAGAAGCCGTGGCAGCACCGCTTCGGGGTTCTCGGTCGAGATGCTCAGGCCGCCCTGAGAGTGAACCCTTCCATCAGGAAGGGACCGTGAAAGCTCCTCTGCCAGAGCCGGGGTACATTCGACTCCAATCTCGATGATCTTCCCGGGACCAAGTCTAGCCTTCAGTTCAGTGGGAGTACCTATCGCAGCGATGGTCCCCCTGTCCACCAGTGCTATCCTGTCGCAGAGAAACTCGGCCTCTTCCATGTAGTGGGTAGTTAGGAGGACTGTCTTTCCCTTGGTCTTAAGGTCCCACACGATTCGCCATACCTGCCTTCTGCCGTAAGGGTCCAGCCCTATGGTCGGCTCGTCTAAAAACACGATCTCTGGATCGTGCACTATCGCGAGAGCTATGTTTAGACGTCTTCTCATTCCTTCCGAATAGGTCCGGACCAGACCGTTACGCTTCTCGTAGAGCCCAACGGTCCGGAGAACTTCGTTGACTCGATCTTCCAGATTCTTCGAGTTGACCCCGTATAGACGGCCGTGAAGTTTCAAAGCTTCGAAGCCCGTTAGATAATAGCTCAATCGGAGGTCGTGAGCCGCGAGGCCTATTCTGCGCCGGAGTCTCGCGCCGTTCTTCGGGTCTTCAGTCAGAACAGCGACTTCGCCGTGCTGGCCTCGGATTTGCGATGTTAGGATGGATATCAGTGTCGTCTTGCCTGCGCCGTTCGGACCCAAGAGCCCGAAGATCTCTCCCCTCTCCACGGCAAAGCTGACGCCCTTGAGGACGTGTGCTCCATTGTAGCGGTGCCAGAGGCCTTGGACATGAACGACTTCGTCCGTCTTCGAGATCTACCTCTCCCGCATGACCATGATCGTTCCCAGGAAATAGAGACTAACCGCGAATATTCCGAGGGCTACCAGCTCAGGCGTTACGGAAAGGAGAGATGCACCATCAAGGATGATGGCTGCGAGTGCCTTGTTCGCGTAGGTCATTGGGAAGATGGACGAGACTAGGGTGCTGATGGGAGTATGTACCACCTGGATGTACTGACTGGACAGGAACCCTGAGGGTAGGTTGATGAGGGCTGAAAAGTAGAACGCCTCGTCCGGGGTCTTGGAGAAGTGGCTGATCACGAGGCCGATTCCTATGACTGCAAAGCTGGCCGCACAGAGGATAGGTATGAGAGCGTAGAAGTTGCCAGCTACATAGATGTGAAAAACCAGGATTCCCGTCGCGAACAGAACAATTAGTTGAAGGCCGATGAGGAGGAAGTTGCCCAGGGCGCTTCCGAGGATGAAGCTAAGCCTTGAGATAGGCGTCATTAGTATTCGTCGTCTCGCACCCGAGATACGATCCTCAACGCTGGTCACCGCGGCTCCGAGGACTCCCACCCAGCCTATCTCCAATGCGACTATTTCTGGGAAGAGAACGTCGAGGAGGCGCTGTTGTGGACCAAGCTCGATACTCAAACCGACGCCGAATATCTCGACGGCTGCCCGAGCAAGATTCACTGCAGTCTGTTCATTGTAGAGTGGTTGCATCTCAACCTGGGGCAAAGTTTGGATGCTTGTTGCGGCTGCCAGGGGTCCCGAAGACGCCTTGATGAGTGTCCCGTTGTTGCCGGCTACAGCGGAATAGTAGGTGGATGTGGAGTTGTCTATCAGAATGACCGTCGTGTTCTGTGGAGCAGGTATGACATAGAGGAAGTAGTATGCTGACACGTTGGTCGGCGATGAAAAGGCGGCAACTAGAATCTCGGTCGGTTGGCTTTGGTTGCCGCCCCACTTATCCTCCTTCAAGACTGAGAAGAGAGCGACCAGATTCTGGTTCTTCTGAAGCTCTTGGACGGCTGGGAGAGTCGAATTGCCGGGTATCGTCGGGACCTGCTGACCGCTAAGCAGAGCTCCGAAAAGGACCATGAGTAGGAGTGGTAGTATGAAAAGGAAGGCCAACAACTTGCGACGGTGCGTAAGCTCGGTCAGCTGTCGTTGGAGAATGTGGATGGCTCCAAGCAATATGGAAGGCTACTATATGAGATTCATTTATAGTCGAATATTTGAACTTGCCTATTTTTCTTGTCGCATGGAAGGTGGTGTTGAGCATGGTTCACCCAAGGCTTAATAGGTGAACCTCAGTCAGATCGGGAACGGCGAAGATTCTTGGGTCGCAAAGCAAAAGCCAGGGAACTGATCCGGAAGGCGCTTCTGAAGAAGGGGAAGGGCTGGAGTCAGCTGCTGGAGGAGACCGGTCTAGCCAGGGGTGCTCTTTCAATAAATCTGCGACAGATGCAGAAGGAGAAAGAGGTGGTCTACGAACCATTGGGTAGGACTAAACTGTACAAGCTTTCGGAAAGAGGTCTGGTCAGAGCCTCCATCTCGGCCATCTCACGAGGGGTCGGCGGCCAGATTAATCACGTGCTCGAGAAGATGGGTCGAACCAACCCGTCGGGAATAAGGGGTTGGATAAGAGATGGAAAGGACCTCCATCTTGAGATTGAGGATCCGAGCCTAGGTAGAGTTAAGCTAACACTCCACCCGAATAGAGTGGCTGAATAGGGCTTTCCTGGACGATAAAGGCTAGTTAGCGAAAATCTAGGAACGAAACCTGGCCTTTTGCAGGAGCGAAATCGTTTCTATTTTCATCTCTCTCTGCACCGTAAATCCTTCTCAGTCCAGCTATTCGTTTAACCTTGGATTCCCTTCGGGATAAGATCTGGAGAAACCTGCTTGACAAGGAAATTCAGCTCAGATACGAGTCTGCCTTGCCCGATGCTTTTCCAATGCCAAAACGGGAGTATCTCTATCCAACGTTCGACCAGGAGACTTGGGACCAGCTGGTCAAATCATATGCGGAGTCGTTAGAAGTTCTGAAAACACAGGCAATCAAAGAAGCGGAGAACCCGAAGAAGCGGGATCCTCCCTGGTTCAGGAAGAATCTAACTACGGGTCTGTTAGAAGAAGTCTAGCGAAGACGGGCTTGGCCAAGTGGCGGCGCTGGAAGGGAAAGACTGTGGGGGAAGAGTGGACCCCGAAGGGACGGGTCTCAGAGGAGGAATTGTTGAACAGGGTGATACTTGCGAAGGCGCTCGAGGTCTACGCGTCCAACCAGACATTACACTTCAAAACCCGGGAGGGAGATTTTGCGATAACACCGCCTGTGGCCAGGGATGTAATGCGGGCCGCGGGACGATTGCCCGCTAAGAGTGGAAGGAAGAAACAGGCGAAGAAAAGAAAGTAACACGAGGCTAGATTTCCGATTAACGCGGATGAAACATCAGGGTAGCGAAGGGTATCGCAGTACCCTGCTGGCTAATACCCGCTACATAATGTCCAACTTGGAAATAACTGTGAAAAACGTCATCTGCCTGTGTATCTTTCATAGTAAACCAGGGTTAGTTACCGTTCTTCACCCCTCACCCGAGCAGCCGCCAAGTAAGAGGCAAGTGGATCATAGCTGACGGACCATGAGCGAAGACATCAGGCGAACGACGTCAAATGGATACTTTCAGAAACGGACCGAAGAAAAAAAGAGGGGATTCAGGTCGACCCGAAAACGACGTTCTCTTGATGGTTATGCAACAGCTGGTGGGCAGTGGGTCGATCGGGCCGCCAGTGCTGCTGTAGCGTTCGCCGAGGCTTGATCCGGTAGAGTGCCTGGATGGGCGGCAAAAGCCGCCACGCACCCTGGTGTCGAGGGTGGACCGGTGGCGTGGTTTGCATGCGACGCGCTCATGCCTAACATTGCCGCCCCTACTGGCGATGCCAGTGCCAGCATGGCAACTGTAAGCACGGCGAATATCACAGGCTTCATGCTTTTCTCATTAAAACAAGGCCTTCTCCACGACTAAAGCCTACAATTTTGAACGTCTTGGGCTCGTCCAGTCAACACTTTTGAACGGCACACGTTCATCCTGTGGGATGAAGACGAATGCCACGGGTATCTGGCGATTTTCTCCTTCACCAGTACCACATGTAACATGGCTCTGAATTCGGCTATGATAGACTAGACTGTGTCTCTCGAAGTAGGCGCATAAGAGTTTACAAGGATGGAGAGTTCAGACACGGTAGCTTGGCTCTAACATTCGAATCCTTTGGTCTAGACGCCCGCCTCCTTCAAGGGGTCAAGGAGATGGGCTTCCGCGAGACCTTTCCGATACAGGCTGAAGCGCTAGCGCCGCTTTTGAAAGGTCGCGACCTGATCGGTCAGGCCCAGACCGGATCTGGGAAGACGCTCGCTTACGCGCTGCCCATGCTGCAGAGGATCGAACCCCACTCGCGCGCAATCCAAGGCCTAGTGCTCGTCCCGACCAGGGAGCTTGCATTACAAGTCACAAACGAATTCGAACGCCTCGCTAGGCATCTGCCCTCCCGGACCATGGCAGTCTATGGAGGGGCGAGTATGAGGGGTCAGATTGAACAATTACAGCGCGGTTATGCGAAAATTGTCGTCGCAACACCTGGCCGATTACTAGACCACCTCAAACGTAGGACGATTGATTTGCACAGTACGCGCTTCGTTGTCATTGATGAGGCTGATCGTATGCTGGACATGGGCTTCATCGACGATGTCAAATCAATCCTAGAGAATGTGCCCAGGGGCCATCAGACCGCACTTTTCAGTGCTACAATGCCTGACCCGGTGGTGAAACTCTCCCAGAGGTATCTCTCTAACCCTCTTCGAGTATTCGTCGACAGCGATGAGATCTCTGTAGAATCGCTCCGCCAATCCTACATCAGTACAGAAGAACACACGAAATTCCCCGTCCTACTATCGATCCTCAAAGCAGAGAAGATGCAGGGAGCACTGGTCTTCGTTTCTACCAAGATACGAGCAGCACATCTGGCCGAAGCACTAACCAAGAACCACATTAATGCTGAAGCCTTGCACGGCGACATGTCACAATCTCAGAGAAATTTCGTGTCCCAAGCCTTCCGGCAAGGACGAATCGACGTTCTAGTCGCAACAGATGTAGCAGCTAGGGGACTCGACATTTCTTGGGTCAGTCACGTGATCAATTATGACATGCCAGAAGAGCCGACCATGTACTTCCACCGCGTGGGACGCACGGCACGCGCTGGAGAAAAGGGGACCTCGATTAGTCTCGTCAGTCGTGAAGACCACGATGTCTTCAAGGGTGTCAAGAACATGACGGGGTCCCTGATCGAACAGGACACCAGATTCGTTCCCGAGGCCACTGGTGGAACACGTTTCTTTCTACCACCTCGACCCACCGGCTTTAGCGGCCATCGAGGAGGCAGGAGAAAGCGAGATAATCGAGGAAGACGGAAAAGGACCAAGTCCGGACATAGGTTCAGACACCATGGACGTCGCTGAGAAGGAAACTAGAGCGAAACTGCCTACTTGCATTCTAGGTCAGGCTGCGTCGAGGTTGACCCTTTTCAACAGGGACTTCCACCTCGGATCCTCCAGTATAGGTTTCATCACGGGATAGAGTCCAAGCATCTCAAAGCCAATCTCTTTCTTGTCAACGCCTTTGTTGGCCCAAGCGAAGAACTGGTCGTAGTCTCGAAGCTCTAGATGGACAAACGCGATGAACAATGCCTTGAAGGCGCTAGTGTCGGGTAGGTCCAGAAGCTTCTTGAGCCAGGCTCGCGCCGCTTCCATGTCCCCCGCGGCGGCCGAGCATATTCCGAGCGCCCCTATGATAGGAATCTCATTGTGGAGTTCTCGGTGCTGCTCGACCACGCTCAAAGCTCGCTTTGGCTCCCCACCTAGATAGTAACAGAACGACTCAAGAGATACTCCTTGCATGCTGCCCGGTTTGAGCTCGTAGAGCTTCTTCACCTTCTCCAGTGCAGGCTCGTTTCTTCCGAAGAGAGCAAACATCGTGCCAAGGTTCCACTGAATAATAGGTGACAATGGGTCAAGCTGTTCTGCGATCTCCAGCTGTTCCTGTTGTTCATCGTACCGGTGGAACACGGCTAGAACTTGCGCATACCACATGCGGGCGTTCGGGTAGCTGGGGTTAAGTTCGATTGCGCGTTTGAACTCAGACTCGGCTCTGGCGAACTCGTACTCTTGGAAGAGGTGTAACCCGAGAGTGGCGTGGGCCTCTGCGAGATCAGGATCCAGCTTGAGAGCACGAGAGACAAACTCTTTCGATTTTCGACGTCCTTCATCGACGGGCATTCCCCAATAGTCGCCGAGAAGATAATATGCGTCAGCCAGCCCTGCTAGCGCAGGGGCAAAGGTAGGATCCTCGGAGATCGCCCTTTCGAAGAGTTGCTTGGCCTCATTCATTTCGCTGGGGTTTCTCTTGGCGAGGAGTGCTCGTCCTTTGAGGTAGGTTTTGTACGCGCTCAGGTTTGGGACCCCTCGATTCACCATCCTGCTCTGATCTTTGGACATCAGCTTCACCTCCAGCTTCTCCGCCACTCGTTTCGCAATGTCGGTCTGGACCGCGAATATGTCGTCGAGCTTGCGATCGTAGTTTTCCGACCACAAGTGCTCCTCGTTCGAAGCGTCGACCAACTGGACAGTCACGCGTAGCCTTTCGCCGGCGATCCTGACACTTCCCTCTAACAGAGAGCCGACGCCGAGCTCACGACCAATCTGCGCTACTCCTCGATCTTTATTCCTGTAGCGGTCTACTGACGTCCGGGCAATCACTCTCAGACCTTGTACTTGGGAAAGAACAGTGATGAGTTCTTCGGTCATTCCATCAGCGAAATACCCATCTTTCGGATCCGGGCTGATGTTTGAGAGCGGAAGTATTGCAACACGATTCTTCGGCCCGGACAACTCAGCACCCTCCTCGTCCGATGGTAGCACCACCCGATACATTTCGACAGGGTATTGGACATTCTTCAAACTATGTGCCGCTAACCTCTCCATCCGATACGGAATCTTGTTCCGGACCTGCGCGTACACTTGCTCGGAAACGCAGATACCACCCGGTTCTGCAACCGGTTCTATCCTAGACGCAATATTCACCGCATCCCCTAGGACATCTTGTCCTCTGTGAACGACATCGCCTACGTGGAGACCGATTCGTACCAGAAACTTGTCAGACGGGGCACGGTTATGCTCATGTAGAACCTTTTGCATATCGGTCGCGGCCTCTATCGCGTCAAGTGTGCTTGTAAACTCGATCAGGAACGCGTCTCCCATGGTCTTGATCTCGCGGCCTCCATGTCGAGAAATGATCGGACGAATCAGCTGCCGATGGCGTTCAAGGAGGCTGAGCGCTAGCTTCTCGTCTCTCTGTGTCAGTGCAGCGTAGCCGACAATATCAGTGAACATTATTGCAGCAAGTCTACGCTCGTCCTCAGCCAAAATGGGTCGCCGAATATCAGGCCGGTATCAATCGATAAAACCGTTTGCAGTCGTAGACACATGTCGAGGGCTGAGGATCCGACAGTAGCAAGACTGCTAGGCATCCGTAGGGTCAGGATCGGCCCGACCGAAATGCCTCTTTCTCATCTTGTCTAGACTCTCTCTTACCCGAAACCTAACGATTTCACGAACAAGAGCCAAGGGGAGAGGCTTCCCGAATGGGAACTGTACGGACCCCTTGGCGCTCTTGTATGTAGACAACTCTTTCTTGAATGTAGCGATGCCCGACGCGCCGGGGTAGAAGCCGATGTGGTGTTTGAATCCAGCGAACCATACGAGTATTCTGTCCTGCTTGAATGCAGGCATCCCGTAGCTAATGACTTCCTCGGCTTTCGGAGCAGCCTTGATTATCGTCGACCGCATCTTTCGCAACAATGGCTGGATGTCTTTAGGAAAGCCTGCGATGTAATCGTCAATGTTGGTCGGCGTCGTTCTCGTCATTATTACTCCGAACCGTCATTTGGTTGGTGCTGGCTCATATACGAGATAATTGGAAGAGAATCTGGTAGGGGCCACTGCTATGCTTCAACATCTCTCCTTCTCGAGGACAAATGCTGGAGCCTTTCCATGAGAAGCGGCACTTCCAACCGCTTTCCCATCTCGGCAAATGAATCGCTTGCCCCTGGCCACAAAAGTTCTCTTAAGGAAAGAATCTGCGGCTCCTTTGTTCGAAGCGTAGCAAGATCGCGAAACAATAGTGCGAGCTTGACGTTCTCTCGTAGCGTGGCCGCGAGCTTGTCAGTACCGCGAGGCTTAACGGTCCATTCCTCTGCCTTGCTTGGAATATTTTCGAGGTGACCATATCGGGCTAGGACCTCGGCGGCCGATTTTTCTCCCCAGCCAGAGAGACCTGGGTACCCATCCGCGCTGTCGCCGACTAGCCCGAGATAGTCTGGAATCGAACTAGGCGGCACTCCAAATCGTTCAATCACTCCATTCTCGTCAATAACCATCTTCCTTCGACGGTCAAGCATCACGACTCTGTTCTTCCTAACGCACTGTGCCAGATCTTTGTCTGGAGAACAAATGTATACGCGGTCAACTTCCTGGAACTCGGTTAGACGCGATGCTGCTCCCGCCAAAGCGTCATCAGCCTCCAGCTCGACCATCGGCCATACGACAACACCCATCGCCACTAGTGCCTCCTCCAGCAGCGTAAACTGCGCGAGGAGACGAGGTTCCACCCCCTCACTCGACTTGTAACCGGGCCAGAGATCGTTCCTAAACGACTCTATTACGTGGTCCGTCGCCACTCCGATGTGGGTCACTCCGGACTCGAGCATGGAGATGATACTCCCGAGGACACCACGAGTCGCTGCGACCTCTTGACCAGCTGAATTCCTTTGGGGTGGAAGTGCGTAGAAGTGACGGAACAGTTCGTAGGTGCCGTCGACGAGATAGACGTCCAAAGTCGGAAGCTTCTCGACCGTAAAGGAACGGAAGTCGAGCTAATCTATGTTTTCAACAAGAAGAGACTCATACCGGCGTTTCGCCGCCGGTCTTTTCGATCTGTTCCGGCGCCGACCATTTCACAACTTCCGGTTTTAGTGGGGCTTGCGGGTCTGGTTCTTCTCCGAGTTCAAAATTGTCGAGTTCGTCAAAGTTGAACGGTACCTGGCCCTTGATGTACATGTTCATCTGCTCGACACACCTCGCGACCTCTGCATCAGGCGCACGCTCCTGCTCTTTCTTCAACAGGACCACCATCGCGTTCCAGTAGACTCGTTCCTTCGCGGTCAAAGCGGCGTTGGTGAACGGGTTGATTTCACTCGAAATATAATTCTCGATCGGCTGGACCTTGAAACGCTTGACCAGCAATTTTCCAAGCACCCAGCCGCCGCCGATTAGAAATAGTCCCGAGCCGCCGAGGAAGATTGGGAACGAGATGAGGTCTCGCAACCCGGGAATAAGATAGTAGATTGTGACTATCATAGTGAAGGTGCTGAGGAAGTAGCCGATGATCCAGCCCCAAGCATAGTTGTAGTACCATCTAGCCAGTGTGAGACGGTAGACCCATTTGCCGAAACCCTTGGACAAGAAGAGATAGGACCCCGAGAGTGACTAGGCTAGTCATTTTCGGGTCTGCGATACTTAAGTAAGCCAGAACTAGTTATCTGCCTGGATCGAGAAGGAAGCTGGTCCACGCGAGACTGGCGTTGAACTAGGATGAGACTGATCTCAAATGGGGCTTTGGCTTCTGTCCGGTGCTGTCCCGTGACAGACAGTGCAGGTCTTCCAGCCGAGAGCGTCTTTCTTGAACAACTGATTCTTTCCACAGTTCATACAATACTGGACAAACCCGGTGGGATGTCTAGGCTGCGACTGAACCTCGGCAGGAGTCGCCTCCTTCATCCCAGGCTCCTTCTTCGGGATGGGCTTCGTTAAACGTTTGAGATATTCTTTGCTGAACTTTAGCTTCCCCACGGTGACCGAGTTAGATAGGCAAAGTCTAGGCTTTGAGCAATTCGGTGGGTCCATCCTCTCGATGATGTCTATCCCGTGGGATTACTGGCCAAATGAGCGGTAGCGTCCCAAGTCAAGAACTAGCCCTTTGAGGCGATTGTCGCTGAAGCATCAGTATGGACATGACTGCAATGAAGAAACAGATTCCCAGCCCTGCGAAGACGAGAACCCAAGCGTCCCACAGACCCCGGGCGCCTATGACCGGGAAGAAGTAGAGACCACTGGGTCCATATTGTTGCGCAATCCCGTAAAGCTCGTCTGCGGTGACCGAGAGTGTGCCAAAGCCGTAGCATGCTACTCCAAAGAGAATCAGCCACGGCAATCCCCTCATCAATGGAGCCCGCAGGCCGAACGTCTGTAAAGATGATAGTTCTAGCCTGTGATACCTCGAGAAGGCTTGATAGGTATCAGGAAACTGGCGCTTGCTCGCTGGGCGATATCGATTCCTCACCGCAACGTGAACAACTGTTGGACATGTTGAGATCGTTAGCGAGGCCCGCCAGTGTTGGGCAGCCGAGAGCGACGATGAGCGCGATTAGTATCAGCTGATACGGCGAGTATCTATTTTCAATTGAGTGTTGTCCTTTGCACCGTCTTTCGTCGCTAAGAGTTTGGCTATGGTGGACATCATTCTTCTCCTAGGATCTCGCTTAAATTGGGAAAAGGATGGGCCCGCTTATCTGATCGCACTTCCCCGGCTACGTGTAGAGTGGTGAGCCTCGTAGCTGGCCTAGATCGAACCCTAGCTTGCCGACTATTTGCTTGAACGCATCTCGACCTATCTCTGCCACGCGTGACTCATCTAGCGGGTCTTTGCGGAACTTTGCGAGTAGGCTTACGGATAGATCGGTTAGAGCGGCTACTAGTGTGACTATTTCTTCGGCTGAGACGTTCTTGCGTTCTTTGAATATGTCTTTCTTGATGAATTCTAGGATCATGTTGCTGTATTTTGCCATGCCGTCTCCCCCTTCTTCCATGTCGTGGAGGATCTGGTCCGAATCGGTCATGGCGGTTGTCCCGCGCATCTCTTGATAAGAACCCGACGGTCTGAACCGGTAATCTTTAGTCATTCACCCGCGTATCTCGCGCAGGACGACCTTGTCATGGAGGCTCCTAGGCCAGTATAATCGCCGAGAACACTGGACAGTGTATTTTCTCGGGACCACCTCCAATCTCCTTCTATCTGTCCCGTTGTATACTGCTGCACGCGCAGGGATTCTTGCGCTAGTTCCTCCGCGAGGTAGCACGTCCCAGTTCATCGCCTCCTATGGAACAAGTTGGGGCGTTGCTCTGGACTTTCTATGGACACTACTGGTCTTTCAAGGAATCTTCGCTGTTCTCGTACTCACTGTCGCGAGCACAACGCTGATCGAGGAAAGTTGGAGATGGCTCTACGTCTTTTCCGCGATCCTAACAACCAGCTTTGTCGGCTACTGGCTTGGTGCAAGGTTCATACAGGCTCTAGCATGGGTCTCCATACTCCACAACAGCGGAATCGAAACTTCTGCTGTATACTCTGATCTCTTTTGGTTTGGTCTAGGAGCGACAATCTTCTATGTGGCGATGATCCTCTTTCTAAGAAAATCATACGACAAGCTCACACAGCTGAAGTCTAGCCAAGGAATTATCGGATATAGTCAGCCTGTTCAATAGCTGAGTAGGACTGAGCCGAGTCTCCCGTCAGACCTTATCGCGGCAATGCCCTAGGCTGGAAACGCTCCGTCGAGCCGTTCCAGATCGTCAGAGTCCAATTTCCAGCCAACAACACCTGCGTTTTCTCTAACGTGGTGCTCGTCGATTGCCTTGGGAATCGTCACAACCAGTTCTTCTCTGAGGACCCAGTTCAATGCTACTTGGCTCCGGCTCTTCGCGTGCTTGAAGCCAATTTCGTCTAGCACCTTGAAGACGGATCCTCTTCCCTTTGGAATCCTTCCCTGGCTCAGCGGGCTGTAGGCAATGACAGTAACGCCTTCTCGCTGACAGTATGGCAGCACGTCTTTCTCGATGGATCGATCGACTAGATTATACTCGACTTGGTTTGAGACAATTCTCTCCCTCGACAGAGCTTCCTGAGCCTCCTTCATCTGTTCGACAGAAAAGTTGCTCACACCGATGTGTCGAATCATGCCATCTTTCACGAGCCTTTCCATAGCCCTCATAGTATCCCCGATGGGGATACGAGAATTCGGCCAATGCAGCTGGTACAAGTCCATCTGCTTCACCTTCAACCTCTCAAGACTCCTCCTTGCGAATCGGAGAACGTCGTCGTAGGCGAAGTGTGAGGGCGACACCTTCGAAGCGACAAACACGGGTCTACTCCAGTCGCTCAAGACCCTTGACACAACCTCCTCGCTGTGTCCCGCACCATACATCTCCGCGGTATCGATCATGGTCATCCCAAGCTCGAGTCCGAGTCTGAGGGCCGCTACAGCCTCTTCATCCATAGAAGAATCGCTGGACATTCTGCCTCCAATCTCCCACGTTCCCAGCCCCACGACCGGAGTCTTCTCAGCTGTTTTTCCAAGAGTGCGAAGTTCCAAGCACGATCAGGACGAGTCAGAATGCTCAGAGGTTTAAGCTGAATCTTTAAGGGATGTTGGAGAGATTCGAAGCTTCGTCTCTCGGAGAAGAGTCTGTAGGCGATTAGAACTTATCGTTGTGACCTGGAGGATGGGACAAGCGATCGTACAGCATCCTCGAACTTTGCGCTTCCCTGGTGGAGTCTGATCTCGTTTTTTCCAAAGCCCGTTTCCGCCATGCCCTTGTCGCAGAGATACTTGGCCGCCCACTCGATAGCGTTCTTCGGGAGATGAAGCTGTTTGGATATGTCATCCAGCTTATGCCATGCTCCGTCCCTTAGGCGCATCCATACGTACCAGAGAAGCATAGGCTTCGCTCCAACCATCTCCGTAGCGCCAACACGCTCTCTCCCCCGCACAACTACTAATCCTAGTGTAACTCGTTAAAAAATCAGCCAGTAACACGCGCCCGAAACACGACCCTCATACGATCGAGACTCATGGGCGCGAAGGCCAAGATTGTCATCATGGTCCTCTTGCTCATAATCGTCATAATCGCCGTCTGGCAGTTCGCCAGCCCGGCGCGCCTACCCCCGGTAGGAAACAAGTACACGTCGCAGCCGGTGTACACGAACCGTGGAACCTGGATAATCTTGGAGAACATGAGCGATGGAAGGGCCTACCTGGCATTCTCGATCGCGAACGTGAGCTACCCACGGGCTGGGATGCAGACCTCCTACACGCTGACGATAAGCAACCTGAACGAGACGGTCACAGGATCATACGTGAAAGGCTTCGGACTACGCATAACCTCCATCAGCATGCAAGATAACTATGACGGGTCCACATCAAAATGGGGGATAAGCAGCAGCGTGACCGATGCCATCCAAGCTGACGGAGTTTTCAATTTCCAGACATCTACCGTCCATGAACTTCGTCTTACGGTGACCTATCAGCTCTATAACTTGCTCTTGATCGGGTCGGTGCCCGACAAGACATTGAACAGTTCGTTCAACATAACGCAGAGCGTTCTCTAGTCCCTCCGCTAAGGATTATTTAGCCCCTCAAATGCAGCCCGGCCAGATCGTAACTTGTCGATAACTTACGACTACATCGACGACTATCTCTACAGAATCGCTCCCCCCAGAGACCGGCTTCTCGAGATGATGGAGGAGTACGCTGAGACGAATAACGTCCCGATCATAGGCCCTCTAGTTGGTAGACTGCTATACAACCTCGCTAGAACAAGTCAAAGCAAAAAGGTCTTGGAGATAGGAACAGCCATCGGATATTCCGGGATCTGGCTAGCTAGAGCAATAGCACCGGTGAAGGGAAGCCTCACCACCATCGACATGAACCCTCAAAGGGTCAAGATCGCTCAGAAGAACCTTGCCGAGGCAGGCCTGGATCAGTCGGTGAAAGTGATCGAGGGAAACGCTTTGGAGATTCTCCCGACTCTCAAAGATGAATACGACTTCGTCTTCCTTGACTCTGACAAAGATGTGTATCCCGACGCGTTCAAAATGTCCATTCCCCTCCTCCGGAAGGGCGGGCTCTTCGTCGCCGACAACGCTCTCTGGGGAGGAGACGTCGCGAAAGGTGGCAAGTCGAAAGATACCCAGGCTATGATCAAGTTCAACAAGCTAGTCACAGAGTCCCGCGGAATGTCAACCGTTATTGTACCTCTACGCGACGGCGTCTTGGTCAGTTTGAAAGAATAGCTGTCTCCGTATGTCTTAGAGACTATTGCATTCGATGCGTCAGGAGCGTGAATCAGCGTTCGGATGCTTAGTTCAGATTTTTATACAAATCAGTACACATTTCTTTAAATCCAAAGGCACTAGGGGTAGGAGTACTTCCTCGGTCTTCGGAAAGAAAACAGAGCGAGAAGGTAAAATCGAGTAATGGAAACCCATCAAATACCGAAGGTCTCTCTCGGAGAGTACCGTTACAAGCGACGGTACACTAAACCTGGAATCCACCCTTATGACATAGTCAAGTGGGAACAGAGAGACGCGACGATCACTGACCACAAGGGTCAGGTAATTTTCGAACAGAAGAAAGTCGACGTACCATCGTTCTGGTCCCAGACAGCAACCAATATCGTGGCCTCGAAATACTTCCGAGGCAGACTAGGGACCAGCGACCGAGAATCGAGCGCTCGACAGCTCCTCGATAGAGTCGCCAAGACTATCACTCGGTGGGGCTTGAAGGGTCGATACTTCCAGGACGAAGAGGAAGCTCAGACTTTCGAGGCCGAGCTCACCCATATTCTACTCCACCAGATGGCTGCGTTCAACAGCCCAGTCTGGTTCAACGTTGGAGTAGAGGAGCGTCCGCAGTGCTCGGCCTGCTTCATCAACTCAGTACAAGACGACATGAGATCGATCATGCACCTAGCCGTGACCGAGGGCATGCTGTTCAAGTACGGATCCGGCACCGGGTCCAACCTCTCGAATCTTCGCTCATCGAAAGAGCATCTCTCCACAGGAGGAAAGGCAAGCGGACCCGTATCCTTCATGAAAGGCTTCGACGCTTTCGCGGGAGTCATCAAGTCCGGAGGCCGAACTCGTAGAGCCGCGAAGATGGTCATTCTCAATGCTGATCATCCTGACATTGTCGAGTTCATCTGGTCGAAGGCGAACGAGGAGAAGAAGGCCTGGGCACTAATCGACGCAGGCTACGATGGAAGCGTTGACGGTGAAGCCTACGGATCAGTCTTCTTCCAGAACGCCAATCACAGCGTGCGAGTCACCGACGATTTCATGCACGCCGTAACAGACGACAAAGACTGGCAGACACACTACATAACAAACAAGAAGGTTGCAGACACCTACAAGGCCACGGACCTGATGAGACAAATGGCCGAAGCGGCCTACATCTGCGGCGATCCAGGAATACAATTCGACACGACGGTCAACGAGTGGAATCCGTGCTCGAACACTGACCGGATCAACGCTTCAAACCCCTGCTCCGAGTACATGTTCCTAGACGACTCGGCGTGCAACCTCGCATCGTTGAACCTGATGAAGTTCAGAACAGCTGAGGGAGAGTTGGATGTCGAATCGTTCAGGCACGCTGTCGAGATAATCATAACCGCGCAAGAAATACTAGTCGACAACGCGAGCTATCCGACGCCCTCGATCGAGAAGAACAGCCACGACTATCGTCCGCTAGGAATGGGCTACGCCAACCTAGGCGCGCTGCTCATGTCGCTCGGAATACCCTATGACAGCGAGAAGGCCCGAAACTATTCCGCGGCCATATCAGCGCTGATGTCTGGTCACGCCTATTCTACCTCGTCGCTCATCGCAAAGAGGCTAGGACCCTTCCGTGGATATTCGAGCAACGAGAAGCCTTTCCTCAACGTGATCGGAATGCACCGCTCCCACGCCTACAAGATTCCACGGGACGATGTTCCGAGAGAGCTTGTTGACGCAGCGGTCAAGTCATGGGACGAGGCGCTGTCGCTAGGTGAACGGTTCGGCTTCAGGAACGCTCAGATTTCAGTGATCGCGCCAACAGGCACGATCGCGTTCATGATGGACTGCGACACGACAGGCATCGAGCCGGACATCGCCCTAGTCAAATACAAGTGGCTCGTCGGCGGAGGAGTCATCAAAATCGTTAACAACACTGTCCCAGAAGCGCTGAAGAGACTCGGATACTCTCTCACCGAGACAGACGCGATTCTACAATACCTTCGTGATAACGACACGATCGAAGGAGCGCCGCACCTGAAGCCTGAACACCTGCCAGTCTTCGACTGTGCGTTCAAGCCGAACAAGGGATCCAGAAGCATCCACTACATGGGACACGTGAAGATGATGAGCGCCGTCCAGCCCTTCATCTCCGGCGCCATCTCCAAGACAGTCAACATGCCAAACGCTGTGACTGTGGACGAGATCATCCAGACCTACGTCAATGCCTGGAAGATGGGATTGAAGGCCATCGCAATATATCGTGATGGCTCGAAGAGAACCCAGCCGCTGACAACTAGTATCGATGAGAAGGAGAAGGCGAAGCCAGTGGAGAAAGTGGTTTACAAACCGCTCCGTCGACGCCTGCCGGACCAGCGCGAGGCCACGATTCACAAGTTTACCGTAAACGGGAACGAGGGCTACTTGATGGTAGGACTGTACAGTGACGGGACACCGGGAGAAATTTTCGTGGTGATGTCGAAGGAAGGAAGCACCATATCCGGCCTCATGGACGCGTTCGCAACCTCCGTCTCCATCGCACTTCAGTACGGGGTCCCGTTGAAGGTGCTCGTCAACAAGTTCATCCACACCCGCTTCGAGCCTGCCGGGATGACGAACAATCCAGAGATCAGGTTCGCAAAATCCGTTGTGGACTATATCTTCCGGTATCTAGGACTGAAGTACCTCTCGAAAGAAGACCAGGACGCGCTGGGCTTGGCCAAGACAATGGTCGAAAACCAGGATACTCAGGCAAAGCTTGTCGAGCCTGCCCACAAACCCGTCGGAGAAAGTATGGCGAAAGTACTATCGAGTCGACAAGAGCCCGACTTGTTCACTTTTGATCCACAGTCGGACGCGCCGGCGTGTGACAATTGTGGGATGATAATGGTCCGGGCCGGCTCGTGCTACAAATGTCTCAACTGTGGCAACACCAGCGGCTGCGGCTAGAAACAAAGACTCGGCATCGAATCAGACGTTCATACTCCCTGAACGGTTTTATCTACGGAGAGCGGATCGGTTTTCGAGAGGAGTAGTTGCTGGTCGGCGAACGTAGACTCGCTGCAATAATGTTCACTGACATTGTCGGTTATACCGCCTTGTCAGAGGAAGATGAGTCGCTCGCGATTACAGTACTTGAAGAGCAGAGACAGTTGCTGCGGCCCGTCTTCCCACGACATGGAGGGCGGGAGGTCAAAACCATCGGTGATGGTTTTCTAGTTGAGTTTGGGAGTGCGCTCGAAGCGGTCAGATGCGCTCTCGAAATCCAGCAGCTAATTGCCAGTCGCAATCAGAAGGTCTCTTTCAAGAGAAGGATACTGCTGAGAGTAGCTGTCCACCTTGGAGATGTTGAGCATAGAGAGGGGGATATCTACGGAGACGCTGTTAACGTCGCGTCGAGAGTCCAGTTGCTCGCTGACCCCGGTGGAGTCTGTGTAACCCAACAAGTCTTTGATCACATCAGGAACAATCGGGAATTCCAGGCGGTCTCTCTTGGCCAAAGCCAGTTGAAGAACGTCCAGGCGCCCGTGGAGATTTACAGAATAACATCAGCTAGTCAAGAAGCCGATTCTACAAAGAAACCTTCTCTAGAGCCTCGGAGGGTGGCAGCTCTACCGCTCACTATCCTTAGTTCCGATCAGCAAGACGACTATTTTGCGGACGGTCTCACCGAGGAGATCATCAACACACTCTCCTCAATTCCCGGCTTGAACGTGATCGCGAGAACATCGGTAATGAAATACAAGCACACTGACAAGAGCGTCAGCGAAATTGGGCGAGAGCTCAGAGTCGGAACATTGCTCGAGGGAAGCGTGAGGAAGAATGCCGACAGACTCCGCGTTACATTACAATTAATCGACGTCACCAGCGAAGCACCAATCTGGGCTCAGAAGTATGATCGAGAAGTAAGAGACATTTTCGAAATACAGACAGACATCGCGGAACGAGTCGCTGACGCCTTGAAAGTCAGGCTCCTCAGCGAAAACAAGGAAATGATTGAGCAGAAAGCTCCCGAAAACATCGAAGCCTACGTTCTCTACTTGAGAGGACGCTACTATTGGAGCAAAAGGAACAAGTCGGACCTTGAGAAAGCGATCCAACATTTTGAAGAAGCCATTAGGAAGGAACCTAGTTATGCGCTAGCTCACGCGGGACTGGCGGATTGCTACACCCTCATGGGACGCCACAGGTATCTCCCCGCCGACGAGGTCTTTCCAAAAGCGAGAGCTCACGCCGAGAAGGCGCTCAAGCTCAACGGCAACCTCGCCGAAGCACACAGCGCCCTCGCAGCTGTTCAGTTCAACTACAACTGGAATTGGAAGACAGCCGAGGATCAGTTCAGACGCGCAATAGAGCTGAATCCTAACTACGCAACCGCACACTACTGGTACTCGGTTCTGCTCCTAACGACTGGAAAACTGAAAGAAGCTGTCATAGAGGCTGAGAAGGCGCAACTGCTAGACCCCCTTTCTCCGGTAATCGGGATCGGAGTAATAGAAGCCTACTTCTTCTCAGGCCAATACGATAGGGCCATAGAAGAATGCAACAGATATCTTGAGTTGGATCCGAACTTCATCCTGGCGCATGATCTTCTAGTCCATCTGTACGTGCACAAGGAATCATTCGAGGAAGCTGAAAGGGAGGCACAGAGACTCGCTGAGACAAGCGAGCGGAAGGCCGAAGCCTCTGCGCATCTCCCGTATATCCTCGCCGCATCGGGGAGAGTCGAGGAGGCCAAGATGCTGATGGAAAAGATCGTAAAAGATCCGAAGCTGACCTATTCAAACTCGACGATTTTTATCGCGGTCTACTCTCTTCTCGGCGATCAAGATAATGCGTTCCTCTGGGCAGAAGAAGCCTTGGACACGGGAAAGATTGCCTTCCCCTCCCTCAGGTTCAGTCCAGACCTAAAGAATTTCAGGGCAGACCCTAGATACAGCTCGTTTCTGGAAAAAGCGAATCTAGAATAGAGCCGGCGAATCGTTGTGTTTCAAACGGGAAAGCCTCATTGAGGCGTGATGAGAGAGTCTACACTACTTTTCGCCAAAAGCCCAGCTACGTGTTGATGGTCCCTTCAGGCATGTGCTTGGGATACCCTCTTCCGTGACTGACACACCGGCTCGTCTCAAGTCCAGGAAGTAGAAGCCCCCCGTCGTCCAGATACCACGCTCCTTTGATGGCTGACCCTTGTCTGAATACTTCTTCGAAGATACCGTGCCCCAATTTTCTCTTCAAACAAGTAGTCTTTTCCGATTCTCACGTTGCGGTCGAGTCCGAGCTTCTTCCTGATGACTTGCTTGAGTTCCAGATCAATTTCGTAGCCAATTCCCCTCCTTCCGAGGTCACGAGCGACCTTCAACGTTGTTCCTGATCCTAGAAATGGATCAAAGACAGTTTCGCCTGCAAACGTGAAGAGTCTGATGAGTCTCCGCGGAATCTCTTCAGGGAAGGCAGCCACTCCCTCCTCAACTCGGCCCGATCTTGGAAGAACATTCGTGATGTTCCAGACGCTCATATTCCATCGTTCCGAGTTCAGCGTCTCAGTGTCAATCTTGGAAGAGTCTAAGACCTCCCGTGACAAATTCTTCACCGTGTCATAATCGAAGGTTCCGTTCTGGAAGAGCAGAATAGACTCCTGAATATTGTCTGGGTAGAAGTACATAGGATATGGGTGTTGCAATACGACACCACTACGCCTGCTAATCCTCGTATAGCCTGTGGGCTTTACCCAGGTAATTCGGTCACGATAACGAAAACCCTCCTCAGTAAAAATTCGCGTAGTATCCGCAACAATCGGAAACTTCCTTCCGCGCCCACCGACGCCCTCTCTCACCAGCATATCATCAGTAACTATTGCACAGATCCTTCCTTTCCCCAGCACCCTCTTGCTATGAGAAGCGAACGCCCGTATCAGGTCAAGATATTCCTCGTAGCCAGCAAACAGGTCCGGATAATCAAACGGGGCGTTGTAGTAAGGGGGAGAAGTCACGACCAGCGCAACCTCCTCATCTGCCACTTCCTCCGCCGTCATCTTTCGTATGTCTCCAAAGAAAATCTCCAAGTTCGCAGATTTCTTCTTCGTGGAGCTTTCCTTCATGATATTCTTGAAGTGATATTGTGGATTTGCCTTTAAGGCAAATCTCGACGAAAAAAATCGTGTCCGAAAAATCGTGGACACAATCTTTGGCAGAATATAACTAGATTTTTGATGGATAAGGAAAATGATCACAAACCAGCGGGATTTTCCAGATACGACTTAAACGACCCAAGCAAAACCACCCTTTCGACAAGCTACTCGTAATCACTTCAGGTGACTATTCGATGTGCACGGCCATTATAAGCGGCGACGAGCCATTGGCTCTTTGACGAGAAATGTGTCACGTCAAAATAGACTCTGAGAGAATAGAGCAAGCAAACACCAAGAACTGGCTGATAACAAACACTATACGACTATCCCTTCGATAGAGGCTTAGCGGAATGGGAGATGTATCCGTCCCCAAAGGTGCGACAACCAAAGTCGGCCGCGTCGAGGGAGACCTCAGAGTCGGCCATGGAGCAAGAATAGAACGGGAAGGAGAAGGAATAGAGGTAACCGGACGGGTCATCTGCGAAGGCGAAGCAGAGTTCCAGGGAAACCTGACATGTTCAGAGTTTTCGGCTCGTGGAATATGGGGGTTCGGTAGCAAGATCAGAATCCACGGCGACCTAAAGGCGGCTGCAGATCTTAAGGTCGAGAATGGCCAGCTAACAGTAGACGGGTCCCTAGATGCGAAGGTTGTCAGCGTCGACAAGGCTCTATGGATTGGTGGAGACGCCCGAGCGGATGATTTCGACGTTGGAGGCGTCCTAGAAGTCAGGGGAACCATTTCCGGGAAAAAAGTAGACGTGGGAGGCTCCTTCAAGGTCGGAGGAGCCGCGGAGGTTGAGGAGGTAGATGTTGGAGGGAGAGTAGACATTGCAGGAGTGATCAAATCGATGAGCCTCGATGTTGGAGGACTAGCCAGGGTTGGCGGCGGAGAAGTCACCAAGGATGTAGACGTGGGCGGAAAATTCGAATCGACCAAGCTGCTGAGATTCTCCAAGATTGACGTTGGAGGACTCGCAACGCTCAATGAGGGGGGCACAGGTGGAGATGTTGACGTCGGCGGAAAATTCGAGAGCAGAGCAGACCTAACATTCAGTAGTCTGGACGTCGGAGGATCCGCCTTGATCAGCGGAAACGGCAAGGGAGCAGAGGTCGACGTAGGCGGATTACTCCGCGTATCCGGAAGTCTCACACTCGAGAAGGACTTGGACATAGGCGGCAAAGCCTACATCGGCGCAGAACTCAGCCTCGACTCCCTCGAAGTCGGCGGCTCAATGGAAGCAAACCAGATCATCGCCCAGAAAGACATCGAGGTAGGTGGAGACCTCAAAACAGTCAAAGGCGCAAGAGCCGACAAGGTCGAACTAGGACACAACTCTAGAACAATCGGACCCATCGTTGCGCGAGAAGCAAGCATTGGCCACGGGGGACGAGTCGAAGACGTCTACGCAGACACGCTCGAAATGGAGCACGGCTCCCGGGCGAGGAATCTCTACTTCCGACAAGGCACCCTTGAATCAGGAGTATATGTCGAAGGAGAGGTCCAATACACAGAATCGATCGAAGCTTCGTCGGACGTGAGATTCGCAAAACCACCGGGCAAAGTGACCGAGCTACCCAAACCGCCGCTGTAAAATTTGCAATCCGCCAAACGGTCACGGATGGACATCTACGCAGAGATACTAGAGGCTCTGAAACGGAAAGGTCTCACCAGAATAACCCGGGTCTCATACGCGGTAGGTCTCCCGGTTGACCGGACGAAGAACTATCTCAAAGATCTGTCTTCATCCGGCCTCGTAGTTGTGCAGACAGGCGAGGACTCAGGCTATGCGATAACGCACAGAGGTTTGGATTTTCTCGACGCGTACTGGAAGCTGAAAGGATTCCTGGACTTCATAGGAACCGAGTCAGAGCAATGAAACATCAGTTCAGTAATATCCTATGAGAGGAAAAATCAGACTGCTGAAAGAGAGCAGGTACTGAATGCTATCGTCGGCTAACGTAATCCTCGCCCATTGGTCGGCAACAATTCGGCTACTCTCCGCGTAGGAGCGAAGCTGTAGGACCGATTGCAGTGTAGGTCAATTGTAACCATTTGTACTTTTCTGGCTTGTATCGTGTATCGATAATTTCGAACTTCGAAATTATCATCTGGCGAGACAACGATTAACTTTCCGAACAACAATGAAGCCGCACCTTGAAAATTCCCACAAGTTTCTCAAGCTATCTACGGACCCTCCTCGTTTCAACAATCATTCTGACCAGCACCGCAACCCTCGCAGCAGTTGTACATCCCACCTACGCGGCCAAGACAACATTCGCCAACTATGAACTAGCCGGAAACCCGTTCGTAGCCGGCTACGGCGTCGGGACCAGCTGTCCCAACACGGAAGGGAACTGTCAGAACACTGAGGGTGAGCCGGCGATAAGAGCAGATCCTGTCGGCAACTTCTACGGATCCTCCGAGAATGTCTTCTGCGTCATCGGAGGTCTCTGCGGGGGAACCTTCGCGTGGAAGTCCACCGACAACGGAAACCACTTTACCACCCTCCCGCTACCGGACAGCGTTTCCAGCGGCAGCGTAGGCTTTTCACCAGCGGGCGGCGATACAGACTTGGCAGTAGCTCCTCGGCTCAACACCAACGGTTTCTACAACATCTATGTTGCAAGTCTAGCCACTGCTCCACCGCTTGCGAATGTTTACGTCAGCACCAGCCACGACGGCGGCGCGACATGGAACCTCAATCCCACCGGAGCAACGATACCTGTTGATGATCGGGAATGGGCAGCAGCGGACGGTGCCAACAAAGTCTGCATATCCTACCACGCTTATGCGACCACGAACAATCTGATCGTGACGTGCAGCTATGACGGAGGCGCAACATACCTACAATCGGCGAACGCATTCGACGCAAACCACCCGTGGCACGCGCTCTACAACAACGAGATCGGCAACCTCGCCATCGACCCCAACAACCACCTAATCTACCAGGTCTTCAGTAGCATAGCAAGCGCATCAGAAGAAACCTGTACCTCATGTAGCACGCACGCGGTATGGATAGCAGTATCGATCGACGGCGGAGTCAGCTTCACGGACTACCCTGTTTACATCAACCCCAACATGGCAGTCAGCTACGGGCACCAGTTCGTCAACGTAAGCGTCGACCAAGCAGGCAACGTCTACGCCGTCTATAGTGACGATCACAACATGTTCTACAGCTTCAGCACCACTTTCGGCCAATCATGGTCCGGACCCTTCCAGATCAATAAGACACCGTCCAACACAGCCATTATGCCATGGAGCACCGCCCTCGGCAATGGAGCCATTGACGTTGTCTGGTATGGAACAAGCTACTACGACGGAGTCAACACTCCTGACAACTACCCGATGAGTGCAGCCTGGCAAGTCTACTTCGCCCAGAACCTTGGCGCGACAACCCTTGGAAGTAGCTGGACACAGACCACGGCCTCGGGAACAATCCACTACGGAGGAGTCTGCGAAGCTGGCGTCACATGCACAGGAAACCGGGACCTTCTCGACGACTTCGGCATCGCCGCAAGCCCAACCACAGGACTCGCAACAATCATCTACACAAACGACCAGTATCTCAATACAGCAGCAGAGCCAGCCACAACACGGAGCAGCGGATCGCAAGTATGCCGCCAAAGCACCACAAACAGTGTCGACTGCAGTCACACAGACATTGCAGTCCAAACAGGCGGCAATAGTCTTTTCACGAAGACACACCACTTCAAAGCCAGCGCTGACTTTGAACAGATCAACAATGGACCCGACCTAGCCCTCCAAGTCTCAAACACCGGCATCTCAAGTATAACTTCACTCTCCGTCCAGCTCGCAGGACAGGGCTTATCCCTGGCATGGAACCCCGGCCTCCCAGCACAGCCCGGACAAACGACAACCACAACAACTGTCGCTACTCCCCTCGGACTGGTACTAGCGGTCGGAGACATCTACTCACTGACCATCTCAGCCAGCTACTCTGACGGTACAACCGACACTCAAACAATCAGCGTAATCTACACTCTTGGTGCTGGAATCGGACTATAGAGATTCTGCGCCTTTCCCCATTTTTTCTGGACGATCAAGAAGCATAGCGGTTATGCTCCCCGGTGGGCCCAGACAATACCCTTCCCGCGCGTGCTTGAACCTCTGTCCGCAAACCGGCCGGATTCGAGACGCAAATGATCGCGGAAGAGTGACTGTAACTGGAACCACTGAGGCAGTTGAAATGGCGCTAGTCCGGGAGCAGATGGTTATGCGACGTAGCTCTTGTATTCTTTCTCGAACTCGCGGACAATCTCGAACTTTGGCAATCTCCTAGACCGGAGCTCGGCGTGGTGCTGGAAGGTGAGCTCAGGAAACATGACCGCCGGACCGTCAGTCGCCAGCCGCGTCGCCGGATGATCAGGTCCTAGGACACGGGCGCATATCTGTCGTGTCAAACGCCTCACCTCGCCCTCGTCAACATAACCGAGCGTGTGAAGATACTCATGGAGTAATGTATAGTAGACGTAAGCGTTGAGATATCGACGATCCTTGGCTATGTGGGTGACTTGCTCTAGGAGGCTTCTGTTCATTACGATGAAGTTAGAGCCCATCTGATGAAAAGCGCCGATATAGTCTGGCAGATCAGCAAGACCCAGCATCAGACCCGTCCGTCTCTTGCCTAGACTGTTCTTGACCGACTTTTTTACGAGCTGGAAGACCTCGGAAAAATTGAAGCTACGATCTAACCCTTCAGATATTCCAATCCCACTTTGAGGCGCTTCCATCTCTAGAACTCAACTCTAAACGATGATTCTGAAGCAGTACAGTATCGTTTTGTCCGGCCGGCTATTTAAGGACTGGATTTCACAGGAATCAATCAGGTGAGACCCGTCGAACCACACGAGCGACCAATGGATTGCGGTAAGGAGAGCTGTGGAGCAAGCGCTTCCGTTCTACGAGTCGATCAGCGAAGCAATTTCCTTGGGCCTAGCCGGACCTCTTAGACGTCGCGCCATTCGTCGAATCGAAGTTTGGAGAAAGGATTGGATTCTCGATTCCGGAGCAGGTCCCGGAGTGAGCAGCAGAATAATGCTCGAGGATGGATTCGAGAAGGTAGTAGGCCTCGACCCTTCAATCATCCTCTTACGATCCGCCAAGAACAGTCTAGGAAACCATTTCTATCCGGTCCTCGGGGTTGCTGAAAAGCTCCCGTTTCGGGACTCAAGTATTGCTGGAGCAATCACCTGCTACTCTCTACGCGATGTGCGCAATACGGTTGGATCTCTCGCCGAGTTTGCGAGGATAGTTAGAGACAAAAGTCGGCTAGAGATAGTCGATGTTGGGAAGCCCGACACTCAGTTTTTTCGAAGATTAATCGGTCTCTACGTGACTCTCGTGATGCCAATTATTGCTAGGTTCTTCATAGGAGGACGTACCCGAGGAAATCCGTTTCGTATGATCATTCCGACATTCCATCGACTCCAGACAAATCAGGATCTCACAAGATTGGCCGAGAACGAATTCGGTTCATCTCGCCTTCAAGAATTTCTTCTTGGGGGATTGCTGATAGTCGAGGCGGAGAAAACAGACTTGACGCATCGCACAACGTTTGGGGTTCAAGACCCTTCGTTTTCTACGACCTAGGATGAAAGAGGAAGTTTTCGCGACATAAGTTGGACACTTTGGTTGCGAATGACTACTTGGCTTATATTCTGAAATATACCATGAGCTAATGGTGCGAACGGTGATGGAGAAGCCCGCAACACTTTCCCCTTTCGAGGGCGAGAAAGTTATCTCATTAGAGACCTATCGGAGAAGTGGGAAGCCAGTGCGAACGCCAGTATGGTTTCTAGAAGAAGACGGAGTTATCTATGTGCATACAGACGATAGCACCGGAAAAGTCAAGCGGATAAGGCAGAATCCGAGGGTGCGTATTGCTCCATCCCACTTTAGAGGAAAGCCGAAGACAGACTACATTGATGCTCGCGCCGAGCTGGTAAGGGACCCGGAGACTGTCAAGAAGTATCACTCTAGGATATACAATAGGTACGGCCTCCAAGGAGCATTTGCAAGGTTCGTTCAGCGTTTTTCAAGAAGCAAAGCCAAAGACGTCATCATACTCGTCAAACCCTAGAGTTGCTGTCGCTCCAGAACATCGTGCTGAGTGCGTATGATTTTTCTGCGGGAGGACTCGAACTCCAAGGTCCACCCGAGACTTGCGAGCGAATCAGAATGACGAATGCGAGACTTCGTGGCTTCGAGCTTACGGCAAGACGTGTGGCTCAATAGCCCAGGATTTTTCTAAAGAAAAAGATAGGGGGTGCTAGGCCTCCCGTTATGGGGGACTCCTAGTACCTGCGATGTTTCTGGTAACAGTCCCTACAATAGACAGGTCTGCCCTCTGTTGGCTGGAAGGGGACTTCTGTCTCCTTGCCACAGTCAGAACAGACAACTTTATGCATCGTCCGAGGACTGCCATACGAACTACGACTCATCGGCCTAGTACACCTCCCATTACGTATAGGAATATGATGAATACTCCACCCTAATAACCTTGAGCACACCACTCTCGTAGTCCTCAGTTCATATTGATTGAAAACCGCGAAGAGAGCTATGAGAACCGCGGTTGGACAGGGCGTTCTGCGCGCAGTCTTCTGTTCGGAATAGCCTGGTGGTCTCGAGAGATTCGAATAGCCCCATGGGGCTAGAAAGACTACCGGTCCAGATTCTGTACCGGTTTTGGAACTGGTTCGGATGTGTTTCGGAACATGTTCAATATTGATTATGGAAAGATTTTGATCCCAGTCGGAGGCTGGTCTCGGCTGTGTTGGGATTCTTCGAAATCGTTTCTAGAGGCAACGACTAATATCGAACGTCGTCAGGAATCCCCCCATGAATAGTTCTGAAGCAGAAAAGATTCTTGACACGTCAGAGGAACTGCAGATAACAATCGTTGGACGAAAGTCTGGGCGAGAGTTCTCGACCCCAGTTTGGTTTGTCCGCGAGGGAAGGACTGTCTTCCTCCTCCCCGTCAGAGGGTCGAATAGCCAATGGTACAAGAACGTCGTCAAGTCCCGGCGGATCAAGATCTCTTCGGGAAAACTGTCGATTGATATTGTGGCAAAACCCATAACGGAGCCGAATAGGGTCGCGGCAGTAGCGGACAAGTTTCGAAAGAAGCACGGTGCGGGTGACGTGAAGAAGTACTATTCAATCTTCGATTCTGCCGTACAGCTGACGCTGCCATAGACTGACCCTCGGCTGAGGGGGACAAATTCGAAATTATCTAGGATGGTTCGACTATTGGAAACGTTCGGCCCGAACTCTGTCGTTCGATCATCCAGTTAGGATATTGAACCCGGGGCCTTGTTATCCTATCTAGATTCTCCAACTGCCCGCTTGTTAGGTTGACATCGAGTGCGCCGAGGTTTTCCTCGAGCTGTTCCATTGTCCTAGCTCCCAAGAGCACGATATGGTTCTTCGACAATAGCCATGACAGGGCGATCTGAGCGGGAGTCGCTCCCTGTTCCTCAGCGATCTGTTTCACCTTCTCAACGATACCGAATCCTGTCGCTTCGTCGAAGAATGGAAAGAACAATCCTCTGTTTCCTGCTCGAGTACCAACTGGCGGCTTGGAGTCTTTAGAGTACTTGCCGGAAAGGACACCTCCGTGCAGAGGGCTCCAGACGAGAAGTGTCATCTTGCTGTACCGCATGAACGGCAGTATCTCATGTTCAATATCCCGATTCAATAGACTATAGTTCATCTGGGCAGTCTCGTATCGAGAGTAGCCTCTCTCTTCGCACCTTGCCTGTAGAGCACTCATCTGCCACGCGGTGAAATTTGATACTCCCGGATAGCGGACGAGGCCTCTTTCGACCAGGTCCTGCATTGTTTCAAGGGACTCATCTATCGGTACGTGCGAGTCCCATGAGTGAAACTGGTAAATGTCAACCCAGCTCGTCCCCAGCCTCTCAAGGCTCTTGCGAACCGCGATCTCCATGTGATGTCTCGACAGACCGATCTCATTAACTCCGGATCCAGTACGCCCTCTTACTTTGGTCGCGATCAAGACACTGTCTCGATACGGTTTGAGCGCGCTTCCCAGGGCCTTTTCTGATTCCCCCTCATCATAGACATCGGCTGTGTCGAAGACGTTGACTCCCGCGTCGACGGCTCGGCCAACCATTTTGTCCACGATGGTCTGTCCCAGTCCTCCGAGCTTCCATACGTTCTTCTCTCCGAAAGTCATTGCCCCCAGTGCCAAGAGCGAAACGTGCGCACCACTCCGTCCGATCGGAGCATACTTCATCGGCATTTCTGCAACCAGTGTTGGATGCGACCGGCTTTCAAATAAACGTAGGTTCTGGATTATGTCAGGGATTACGGTAGGGCCAATGCTTCGTGCATCTGTGCTGTCTCTCTCATTTGTGACGAGGAGACGGGTCCGATGATTCTTTGCTTGTCGATGACGAAACTTTCAGAGCCAGATATCACTCGCAGACCCTTCTGACGCTAGAGGCGTTCCTGGCCCTTCAACCCATGCCTAGTGGTATCTGTCTCTTCATTCAACTATAGGAACAGAAAAGCTCGATGCTCAATACATCTTCCTATGAAGAGCGTTGCTATTGTAGTCAATTGTACACAACCACTTTATTGATGGAAGAGCACATTTGCAAGCTGAAGGAGACCACACATGCCAGTTACGATTACCCCTAGGTGCCCACACTGTAGCGGTCGACTTTACTCTGTGCGGGCCAACAAACCCGGAATAGGTTCCAGCGAAGACAGTGTCCTCCCATACGGTTACTGCTGGGAATGCCAGGAACTGTTCCGAGTCACAATCGAATTGGAAAGGGTCAAAGTCCGCGAGGCCGGACAGCGCCAGCAAGGCCACACCAGGCCCTTGAGTAAACAAGATAGTTCCACTAATCTTGGCGCTGGGTCTCAATTCGTTCATCAGAGACCTTCTACCCTCATTCACAGGGTCTCTCTCGATGAAAGAGGTAGCTGACTCAGGGCTAGAGATCAGACGAATTCTACTCCTGACCAGGTTGCGTGAGAGCCCGAAAGGAATGACAATGAATCAGCTGGTCAAGGATTGCAGCAAAATTGACGGTTGGAGCATTGCGCGTACAACCCCGTGGGAAAGCGTCCAACATACTCTACAGAGCCTAATCAATGAAGGATTAGTATCAGTGAAGACTAGGTTTCTGATAACAGGGAAAGGCCGAGGATATCTCGAAGATCCTTTGAAATGGCATCTCAACGTTGGGACAACGGAAGAGGCAGAGCGGAAGCTCTTCTGGAACAACATCTATGAAATCTTTGACAAGGCTCTCGCCCGGCTGAAATCAAAGGCCCAATCAATCGTCTGATAAACCTGTTTGATCCTAGCATAGGGGCAACTCTTACCGGCTCGCAAAGTAAGGATAACTCGGCCGATAACGGAATACATTCCAGAATAGAAACCACAGCATAGTGCGAGAGTCACTGTACCTAGTTGTCAATAATCCGTCCGAAGGGTCCTAGCTAGGCCCGTTTTCGAAGAGAAACGTGCGTCATGGTTGCATCTCGAACTGTTATATCAGTCGCACAGAAAAGACCGTTTTCGGTAACTGCTTGCCCGGCAAAATTATCGCCTTGGAAGGGATCGACCAATCCGGCAAGCAAACACAGGCCCGCCTGCTTGCCCAGCACCTTAAGCAAATAAGCTCCAAGGTGGTTGTCATGAGCTTCCCAATCTACAGCACTCCGGCCGGGCGACAGGTAAGCAGGTACCTGACTGGCAAGCGAAAATATCCTTCGGAAGCCTTGCACATGCTCTACTCGCTTAATCGATGGGAAAACAAGGACCAGATTTACAGGCTAGTGAAGAATGCCGATTTTGTAATCGCCGACCGATACATCCCGTCAAATCTTGCCTACGGCGTCTCTAGAGGTCTCAGCCTTCGGTGGTTGCAGGGACTGGACGAAGGGCTTCCGTGTACTAGCCTTGTCATAGTGCTCGATGTGCCTATCCATGCGTCATTCGCTCGAAAATCCAAGAACAGAGACATTCACGAAAGCGACCAGAGATTTCTGACTACCGTCAGGGGAGCCTATAGGGGATTGGCGCATAGGCTCGGATGGAAAATGGTAGACGGAACCGGCCCAATAGGAAACGTGCATGCAACTGTGTGGGATATTGTCCAACAGAGATTCGGCCTGGCCAAGAGAAGCCGACCGGGAACCTAGGTAGAGTTTATCACCTCTAGGTCCAGCTCAGGGAACCGCTGGCGACTCAACATCGTGTTCAACTGATCAAGAATCAGTCTCAGCAGCTCAACTGGCTCCACTCTGCGAACCCCTTTCAGATGATGGACTAGCATCTCGACTCTTCCAGGATCGAAGACAAGACGGGTCAAATAGTGGTCCTCATGGACCTTGTGTCGCTGACCATCGTCTATCCTATAGTGGAGATGAAAGGCCAAATCGAGAGTGTAAAATGCTCCACGATTTTCTATCCTATCGAGGACTCGCTCCTCCTCTTTCGCATCAAGAATATCAAATCCTTCCCCGTTACCGATTCCGATCTTGAAACTCACACTTCCTCTCTCGTAACCTTCTCGGTCAGCTATCGAAATCTCCCTGAATATGGACGCCTCACGTAGCAATGCCAGAGCTCCCACGAGGGCTTTTTGGAACGATACGGGGCTGATATCGAAGGGTAACGAGGCTCGAGCATGAAGAATCGTAGGAAACCCGTGCAACTCACCTAGCCATAAATCGTCTCTAACTTTATCCTTCAACTGGAACTATGACCCACCCCTAAAACGACTGAGAATTTCTGTAATATGATTTCCAGACAATCACCACGGCTCTTCGTGCAAGCTTGATATCTCTCAACAGGGTTGCAAGACCCGAATTGCATCGAAAAAGCGCCACACAGATCTGGCGAAAATGCCCATCCTGCCAGAGGGAACTGTTCTCAGAAGACCATTTTTGCGCCAGGTGCGGTCAGTGTCTCGACTGTTGCCAAGGCGTCCATGTAAAAATGGCACCGAAGAAACCAGCTCATTGAGAAACACGAGAATTAGTCAGTATGGAAATCTTTTAATCACAAGGGCCAGACCCCGAGTGATGGCTAGGATGCGTTTAGGACCAGCAGGCCATCACAAAGGTCCGGAGGTATTGCTTGCAAAAAGCAAAACGGAAAGAAGAATACGAAGCGAGAATCAAGCAGGCACTAGGCGTGCTGAACGAAGTCTCAAATGATAACACGACTCCAAGGAATATTCGTCGATCTGCAAAAGACGCGATGGATGCTCTTCAGGCAGCCTCTAACACAATAGGCGTCAGAGCTTCAAACGCAATCTCAATACTAGACGAGATTGGACAAGACCCCAACATGCCCCCCTACACGCGAGTCAAACTCTGGAACGTAGCGAGCATCCTTGAAGCAGTAAAGGACTAGTCTCTCGGCACGTTTATTGTCTTTCGGGACAAGTATTTATCGCTAATAGCGTATGGTTGTAACACGGGACCCTCCTTTTGAACCTTCGGCGATTTCTGCCGTACACAATCGGCTTGGTCATCCTTGCCTTTGCGCTTGGCTCTCTCCCTCGAGGCTCCCCCGGCGGGAGTCTGCTCTTCCAATCCACTTGGCTGCTCTACTTGATCTACCTAGGGCCGATCGCCCTCCTCGGCCTAATGGTTGGAATGATGATCTTCATGGTTGTAAACTGGAAGAGTATGGCGGAAGCCATAGGTTTCAAGATAGCTCGAGGGAGAGCGACGCGAAAACGTCGTTCGCGTTTTGCATTGGTCGTTTCGTTGCTCATGTGGACCATCGCAATTTGGGTTCTGATCGAGAAGCCCGGCACGATACTCAATTCCCAAGGGACAAACTCGACGAGGGTCGTTGCAGACATCACAGGTAAAGGAGGAAGCCCGCCCAATCCGTTTCTGGGAAGTTATTTCTTCTCCATCATCTCCGGATTCGTTCAGAATGAATGGTTTAGCCTAGCCTTCCTCGGGATACTTGTAGTAGGCGGCCTCGTGCTAATCCATGGCATCAGAGTCTCTTTGAGAGAGACGAGTGAGATGATCATAGAGGATTTGCGAGGACGAAGACTTGACGGAATACAGGCAACCCATGACGCGATCAGGTCAATTGATGACAGCACAGCTGATGCCAGAAGTAGAATCATTACATGCTTCCAGCATATGATGATGGCCGTATCTGGGCTCGGTGTTCCTATCTCCTCAGACCAAACAGCAAGAGAGCTTGAGATAGCGATCCGCTCGACATTCATGCTAAAAGGCTCCGCGACCAGTGATCTCACCAAGCTGTTCGAAGAAGCACGCTACAGTCTTCACAAGATTAGCGACGAAGACGCAGCCTGCGCTCGCGAATATCTATTATTAATCGCGGAGGAGCTCGAAGTACCAATAGACCATTAAATGAAAACGGCAAAACTGCTGTTCTGGTGTGGAGTAATCTACAGCATTCTTCTAGTACTCTTCAGAGGAGCTCTTCCACCTGAATCATCCCCGACCCTTCTCCTCGTTGGTCTTCCTCTCGTAGTCATAGCAGTCGTTATCTCGCGTGACCTCGTCGGAAGATCCACTGTACCAACTATTCCGCAGACGTTTCCGTATTCTTCAAGAAGCTTGCAGGAGGACCCGGTCCACTTCCTGAGCGGCCAGATCAGGGTGGCGGCAAATGCGAGTGATTCATATTTTGAATACGTGGCTCGAGGACGACTAAGAGAGCTCTTACTCCTGAAAGTATCATTAGAGGAAGGCTTGGATCGGGACGCGGCAAGAGTGGCGTTGTCAGATCCCGTGGAGGGTCCGAGGCTTATGCGTAGCAAGGAACTTTACACCATTCTATATGGTCCAGTACCCAGTACTGGACCCGAGAGGATGAAAATTGTCGAGCAAGCGATCCGAATGATAGGAGATTGGAAGGGATGAACATAGAAACAGCAGGTCGTGTATGCCAGACCATAATCGGCCAGGTCAAGAAGGTAATCGTCGGCAAGGAAACAGTTCTTGAAAAGGTGATGCTGGCAGTTCTGGCCAATTCACACATTCTATTCGAGGACTACCCAGGCTTGGCCAAGACCCTGCTCGCGAGGAGCTTCGCAATGGCAATGGGCTGCGGTTTCTTGCGAATTCAGTTCACGCCAGACCTCCTGCCTGCGGACATCACAGGCACCTACGTATACAATGTCAAGTCAACAGAATTCGAACTTCGTAAAGGACCCGTATTCACCAATGTACTTCTTGCAGATGAGATCAACAGGGCCCCGCCGAAGACCCAGGCGGCCCTGTTGGAGGCAATGCAAGAGAGGCAGACGACCCTGGATGGCAAGACCCACCTTCTTGAGGATCCATTCATCGTCATAGCGACACAGAACCCGATTGAATACGAAGGAGTTTATCCTCTTCCGGAGGCCCAACTGGACAGGTTTCTAGTTAAGCTGCAACTTGGATATCCGACTCGAGCCGATGAAGTCGAAATAATGAAACGCCGAATGCTGAGAGGACAAGAGGACGCCGCTCTTGAGCCGGTGGCCGACGTTCACACAGTCCTAGACCTGCAGAAGACCGTTGAAGGAATACATGTCGACGACGATGTCCTTGGATATATCACAGATATTGTCCAATCTACGAGGTCTCAGCGCCAGATAGAGCTCGGAGCCAGTCCCAGAGGATCCCTCGCTATCTTCAAGTTGAGCAGGGCTAGAGCAGTTTTCCATGGACGAGACTATGTCATTCCCGACGATGTAAAAGAAGTCATGACCCCAGCCCTGGTCCACAGGTTAATCATGAAAACGGAATCGTGGGCAAAGGGCACCAATCCCAGCCAGATCCTTGACGAGATCCTCAGAACGATACCCGTGCCGAAACTAAAATCTTAGAGCCCGACATTGTTCACTCCCAAAGCGACAGCCTATTTCTCCATGGCCATTGGACTACTGGTTCTCGCTCTATTACTCGATGATTTTCAGATAGGAGTACTAGTCCTCGGGCTTGCCTCTCTCTTTTTCTTCTCCAATACCTGGGGATTGCCCGAGAAGGTCGATGTCAAGCTTGAGAGGCAGATTGTTCCGAGCGAAACGTTCGGAGGAGAGAACATTCGAATAGAATCACGGATTCAAAACTTAACAGGCTCAAACCTCGCCAATGTCGAGATCGAGGAAGTGCTTGACAGGAGAATCGTCCCCGAAAAAGGCTTGAACCACATTCTTGGGTCGATTAGGTCGGGCGGGGAGTCGCGTCTCATGTTCGAATTTTCCTCACCCTCTAGGTCCAACTACCAGATCGGTCCCCTGACAGTCAGAATAAGAGACCCCTTCGGGCTCTATCTTACAGAGAAACGTCTGCCGTCTGAGACTCTCCGTGTCATGCCTAGGCCCGAACATCTGAGCAATGTCAGGCTTCGACCTAGGCATGTCGAACCTTGGCCTGGATCAGTCCCATCAAAAGCTCTGGGAATGGGAAGCGAATTCTACAGCTTGCGTGAATACGTTTTCGGCGATGACCCCAAACGCATCAACTGGAAAGCTTCAGCCCATTACAACTCACTAATCGTCAATGAGACCGAGGCAGAGAGAGTCACCGACATTATGATCGTTCTAGACGCAGATGTGACCTTCTTCGGCCTGGGAGGCACCGAGATGTTTGAACGAGAAGTCCGTGCAGCAGCCTCGATATCGCGCTTCCTGTTAAGGCAGGGCAATAGGGTTGGACTAGTCGTCCAGGGTGGGGAGAGAGGATCCGTACCCGCTGGGTTCGGAAAACGGCATGAGCGAAGAATTCTCTATCTTCTCGCGGCGGCCAGACCAGGAAGACCAACCGTATCTACAGGGTACGTGATGAATCTTCTAGCTAGCCGAATGCTTCCATCGCGTGCACAGACTGTCATAATCTCTCCGCTATTGGACCCTGAAGTGAGGGAGGGGGTCAAACAACTCTCAATTGCAGGTTACAGCATGCTCGTCCTATCGCCCACTCCGCCGACGCCGGAGAGATTCGACGACTCAATTGAGGAGGTGGCCTTCAAACTTGTCATGCTTGAGAGGTCAATTTCTCTCCTAGCACTCGAGCGATCGTCAAGAGTGATCGATTGGCCGAGAGATATGCCTCTCTCGGCAATGATGTCAAAGGTGAGACGTTTACGTCCACTCATAGTCGCGTGAGTGCCATTCCCAGTATTGTCATCCCATTGGTGAAAGTCAACCATCTATTTCTAGTTCCGTGGATAATCCTTGGCCTACCTTCTGCGGTGTTCTTTCAACAACAAATACTCATTGGTGCAATCCTCGTCGCCCTAGGATTCGGCGGTATGCTGACAAGGAACCGGACCGCGGTCTCATTTACCTCAGCATGCCTGCTTGGGTTGATAGTATGGGGGAAGATCGCCGGCGACCTATATCGTCTCCCAAGTCTCGACAGTGGGTTACTACTCCTAGAGTTTATGGTCGTGATGCTGTTGATGGAGGCATCAAACACTGCGATATTATTTGACCAGACTTATCGAGTGCTTCGCGCAAAGAGCGATGACATATCTGCAGAACACCGGAGAGGATTGACGATATGGGCGAGAGGGCAGTTTTTGAATCTCGGGAAGCTGATAGCCGCGGCTTCTGGTCTATCAGTAGGTTTGCTAGTGGTTGGAGATCTGGCCAGCATTTCTGTGAACCAGATTGCATTCAGCGGAATACTCGTACTGGCGGCTGTCGTTGCGCTCTTGGTGCTTCTAACATATGGACGCGAGCCCGAAGAGCGAGACACGTCAAAGAATTAGTTTCAGGCCTCTCATACTTCTTAAGGGCCAGCCTCGCGACTCTCCTTCAGGATCCCATTGTCCAATTATGAATCTGGGAGACGGTTGGAGTACAGGGTCAGAGATATTTTTCGCAGAAACGGATTCTTCGTGATTCGGGCTGCCCAGTCGAAACCAATAGATCTAGTATGTCTCCGCAATGGCAAGTCTGTCTTGGTAGAGTGCAAGGCTGGGAGCTCGTTTCTAGGGAAAGAGAGGAGACAGGAGCTCTTGGAGCTGGCTCAGAGGGCCGGGTCGGCTGTGGTCCTTGCTAGAAGGAGGCGACGAAAAGTGGAGTTAACGAACCTGGAAGATGGCCGCTCGATCGAGTCAGAGAATCTCTCGGCCCTATGAGTGGCCGAGCAGATCTTTCAGATTATGTAGCTTCTCCAGCATTGAGAGCCATCCGAAAACAAGGTTACTGTATGCGGAGAGCCTCTCAGGATCTTTCTCAGCTTTCAACAGTTCGTTGGTCTCAGCAATCTTCGCCACCACGGTCTGTTCCACACTATCCAAGAGCATACTAGAGGAAACGGTCGCATGGGGGCCGGTCGCGCGAGCATAGACTACGGGCTTGTTACACTTGGCGCAGAAAATGTCGCCTTTCACCTTGAACAGGGGGCTCCCACATTCAGGACATATATCCGACAGCATAGTCGCTCCTGACTTGAGAAGGTCGGCCATCCTCTTGACATCCTCTGACACTATTTACTTCCCTCCAAGCTGGCGTCTATCTTCTAGACTTGCCGGGGCCCGTATAAATCGCACGGGACCTTTGTCGACGAATGGGTGCATTTGAACCCGTAACAGCCTAATCCGTGGCTGGGAGATGTCTTGTCTGTGATTTTAATAGTACAACACACGACATGAGTTTCGCCCGGAAGGATAGAATTGCCTGAGAAGATCGCGACTCTGAGAGTTGCCGACGCACTTCAACGCGATGTAGGCCGTGGCATTGCTAGGATAGATCCGAAGGTTGTTCAGGAGCTGGGCCTGACCTCTGGCGATGTTGTCCAGATTACTGGTAAGCGAAAGACGAACGCTCTCTGCTGGCCCGCGCATGAGCAAGATTACGGTAAGGGAACCGTTCGGATAGACGGCTATCTTAGAAATAATGCGGGAGTCTCCATCGACGACAAGGTTACTATCCGGAAGATCGACGCGAAAATCGCTGAGCGCCTCACGCTCGCTCCGACTGAACCTCTCCGCATCGTTGGCGGGGAAGAGTATCTCACCCAGCTATTGGAAGGGCGGGTCTTGTCTCGAGGCGACTATGTTCCTATCAACATAATGGGACGAACCGTGAACCTTGTCGTAACCAACACTACCCCGACGGCTGAGGCAGTAATTGTCACCGAAGGCACTGAGGTTGTTGTAGGGGACCAGGTCAAAGAGCCGATCCGGGCCATTCCGAGGATTAGCTACGAGGACATTGGCGGGCTGCGCCCGGTCATACAGAAGATCCGGGAGATGATCGAACTGCCCTTGAGGCATCCGGAACTGTTCGAGAGACTCGGGGTTGAAGCCCCCAAGGGAGTATTGTTGCACGGTCCTCCCGGGACTGGCAAGACATTGCTAGCGAGGGCTGTCGCGAGCGAGACAAACGCGAACTTTCTCAGCATCGGCGGGCCCGAGATTATGAGCAAGTACTATGGCGAGAGCGAAGAGCGGCTTCGAGAAGTATTCAAGGAGGCGCAAGAGAACGCCCCTTCGATCATCTTCATTGACGAGATAGACTCGATCGCGCCTAAACGCGAGGAGGTGACGGGGGAGGTGGAGAAGCGGGTGACAAGCCAGCTTCTCTCCCTGATGGATGGGCTTCAGTCAAGGGGCAAGGTGGTGGTAATCGGCGCGACGAACCGTCCGAACGCTGTAGACCCCGCCCTGCGGAGACCCGGCCGGTTTGACAGAGAGATCGAAATCGGCGTTCCAGATCGCGATGGTCGCCTAGAGGTTTTGGAGATCCATACCCGTGGTATGCCGTTGGCTGAGGATGTGGATCTGAAGAAGCTGGCCGACGTGACTCATGGGTTTGTCGGGGCTGATCTCGAAGCACTGGTCAAGGAGGCGGCTATACGGGCGTTGCGGAGGATTCTGCCGGAGATCAATCTTGAGGCGCAGAGCATTCCGGGCGATATTCTCAACAAGATTATCGTGAAGATGTCCGATTTTCTGGATGCTCTGAAAGAGATTGACCCGTCGGCGATGCGCGAGGTCCTCGTCGAGATCCCGGACGTGTCCTGGGATCAGATCGGTGGCTTGGAGGATGTTAAGGAGGAGCTTCGGGAAGCGGTCGGCCGAAGGGATTGCTCTTGTACGGGCCGCCAGGGACGGGCAAGACTCTGCTGGCGAAGGCGGTGGCGCACGAGAGCGAGTCGAATTTCATCAGCGTGAAGGGTCCGGAATTGTTGAACAAGTATGTTGGAGAGTCTGAGAAGGCGGTCCGGGAGGTCTTTCGTAAGGCTCGTCAGGCGTCGCCTTGTATCATATTCTTCGACGAGGTCGACTCTGTGGCGCCGGTCCGGGGTAGCAGCGGGGGAGATTCCAATGTGACTGAGCGGGTTATCAGCCAGTTCTTGACCGAGATGGACGGCTTGGAAGAGCTGCGGAACGTGGTGATTATTGCGGCTACGAACAGGCCGGACATTATTGATTCTGCTTTGCTTAGGCCCGGAAGGTTCGACCGGTTGCTGTTTGTGCCGCCGCCGGATTTGGAGGCGAGGAGGCAGATTTTCAAGATTCACACCCGGAAGACTCCCTTGGGGGAGGATGTGAACCTGGACGAGATGGCCCGTCGGACGGACGGGTATACCGGCGCGGACATTGCTTCGCTCGCGAACACGGCGGTGATGCTGGCGCTGCGGGAGCATATCTCGAAGGCGAAGGATCCTGAGGATGCTAGGAAGCGGGCTAAGGGTTTGAAGGTGGCCAAGCGCCACTATGATGAGGCTCTGCAGAAGATTAAGCCAATGTCGAGCGAGGAGCTGAAGATGTACGAGCGGTTCTCACAACAGTTCTCAGAGGCCAGACCGAAGATACGGACTACGCCAAGCGCGGTTGCCTGAGAAGATTCGCGCGTTCTCTGCCTCGATTAGGGCAAAAGCGGAAGAAATTGAATCGTTCGGTCAGAGTAGGCGCGTTGAGAATCCTGTTCTCAATCTGGGTTCTGGGTCCAAGATGCGCCTGGCGAGTCTCGGAATGGGTTCTAGAATTCAGGGTTCTTGCTATAGTCTCTCGGAAAAAAAGGAAGGATCGGGCTAGGGTCTTCCTCGCCCGATTGTCGCGTTTAGGTACGGTCTGCGCGTCGGTTCCGTGACGATCCCTGTGTGAGATAGGAGCGAGGTTGGCTGCATTATCGGCTTGCCGATTGCTGAATGGATGCTTGTCGCTGTTGGTACTGCTTTGAGCCAGTCCGGGACGATGACTGTTCGGATCAGGGACTGCACGGTTACGTCTCTCGCCTTTGCCTCGGTGGCGAGTCGCTGGTAGGTTTCTGCTCCGAGTGACTGCATAAACTTAGGCATAAGATGATATCTTGTGATGTAGTTAGAAATAAAGGTTGAAATTTGAACAAGAAACTCTGCAGAATTTTCTACCCGTTCACCAGATTTGAACAAGTTGAGAACAGAGTTTTCTAGTTTCTATTTCGAGAGTTTCGTAAACAGTTTCTGAAACACGGCCCTTGAAAACGATAGCGGCGATTCGCAGTCTGCCTTCGACCTGGTCTAGGTTGGAGCTGGATCGGAAAGCCGCCTGAGAACAGAGGTTCCATGCGGGCTGCAATCTCTGCGGCTTCCAACCCCGTGTCTTCTGGCCACGAGATTCTGAGGGATGGGTCTGTTTCGTCTCCACCAGTGAGTTTGTCGTGGTGGGTGAGGCTGTTTTGCAGGATTTCGGATGAGAGGAGTATGGCTGGTGTTCGGTCTGGGAGTGAGTCTTTCCTTTGCTGTGGCTGTCTGGTTTGAGGGTCTCTATGGCGGTGTGTAGCGGTGGGTTTCAGATAGCTATTTAGGAAGGTTCCGCGTAGGAGGGCTTTGCCGTCAGAGTACTCGTGTACTGCGGAGGTGAATTGCTTGTCAGAAGAACCAAAGAAGGCGGAGAGGGCTCCTGCCCAGGCTCGTAGGAGTGATATTCCACCGGACACTATACTGGTCGGTAAGAAGCCGATCATGGCTTATGCTACGGCTGTCATGATGCATTTTAACACGGGCGCCAAGAAGCTGACTCTAAAGGCTCGTGGAAGAGCCATCAGCACGGCTGTTGATGTGGCTGAAGTGGTGAATAACCGCTTTTTCCAGGGCAGCCTTGGAAAGCATGTGAACTTGGGCACGGAGGTTGTCGGTGATGGCCAGGACGCGCGGAATGTCTCCACTATAGAAGTGATACTGGAACGGAC
>WNGQ01001597.1_pt1 | contig 40567 bp, 36 predicted proteins | sample 5407661 | NCBI WGS metagenome assembly WNGQ01 (sample SAMN13153382, study PRJNA577476) | soil metagenome | isolation source: 60 cm soil or saprolite under Garry oak tree replicate 2 | place: USA:California | collected 2016-06-15 | reverse complement strand
CAGGCCGGCGAGCTTGAGCCGCCTGGCCAGATGGGCCTGGAACGAGGACCCGACCTGCTGTGCAAACTTCGGGTCTTCTTCGAGCAGTCGCCGCTCGATCTCGGCCAGGATGCGCTGCTCGTGCTCGGACAGGGGCATAGGAGGGCTCCGCCCGGACGTGCTGATGGTGGCTACGCGAGTGTACCCGGGCCCTTCCCTCCCCAACAACAGGCCAGCAGCCAAATTTGGACGATCGGTCCCCCATGCTCCTCACTGGCCGCTGAAGCGCGGCGGGCGGCGCTCGGCGAAGGCGGCGCGCGCCTCGGCGTGGTCGGCCGAGGCGAATGTCTGCCGCTGCATCCGCCTGGCGGCGGCCATGCCGTCGGCGGTGGAGCGGTCGAACGCCTCGTTGAGCGCCTGCTTGGCCAGTCCCAGGGCCAGCGTCGGGCCGGCCGCCAGGCCGGCGGCCAGGTCGACCGCCTCGGTGGCCAGCCGCTCCGCCGGCACCACCCTGGTGACCAGCCCGATCCGCTCGGCCTCGGCGGCGCGCACCGGCCGGCCGGTGAGGATCAGCTCCTTGGCCCTGCCGAGCCCGATCAGCCTCGGCAGCCGCTCGGTGCCGCCCAGGTCCGGCACGATCGCCCAGCGCATCTCCATGGCCGCGAACTGCGCGTCCTCGCTGGCGATCCGCAGGTCGCAAGCGATCGCCAGCTGCAGGCCGCCGCCCACCGCCAGGCCGTTGACGGCCGCCACCACCGGCTTGGGCAGACGCTCCAGCGCCGAGATCGCCCGCTGCAGCTCCCCCACGACCGCCTCGGCCTCGTCGAGGTCGGCCCTGCGACTGAACTCGGCCACGTCCAGGCCTGAGGAGAACGCCCTGCCCTCGCCGGTCACCAGCACCGCCCGCACGCGGGCGTCGGCGGCCGCCGTGGCCGCCGCCGACCCCAGCTCGGCGAAGGTCTGGCGGTCCATGGCGTTCAGCTTTTCTGGCCGCGCCAGCGTGATCGTGGCCACCTGCAGCTGCCCGTCGACCTCGTAGCGCACTGGAGAGGGCATCGTCTCGGGCTCCTCGGATCGGGTTGGCTGGGGGAGAACGTGGCGCCCGAGGTTATCGCTCATCGGGATTGACGAGCCGCTCGCGCCGCGGCCGCGGGGCCTGGCGGGCCTCCTCGAACGCCTCCTCGGGGCGGTCGGCCGCCAGCGAGGCGCGGTCCAGAGCGCCGTCGCCGAAGCGCGCGCGGACCGCATCGGCGGCGCGCACCGCGGCCGCCCACGCGGCGCCGTCGTTCCGCAGCTCGAGCTGGACCGGCGCGCCCTCGCCCGCCAGGTTGGACACGCTCACGCCGACCAGGCGGATCGGGGTCCGGCCGAGCCGCAGCTTGTGCAGCAGCTCGCGGGCCACGATGAACAGCTGGTTGTCGTTGTCGCTGGCGGCGGGAAGGGTACGCGAGCGGGTGATCGTGCGGAAGTCGGCGAAGCGCAGCTTTAGGGTGACGGTCCGGCCGGTGAGCCCGGCCTCGCGCAGCCGCTGGCCGACGCGGACCGCGCAGCGCAGCACCTCGCGGGCGATCCGCTCGGGGTCGTCGATGTCGCTGGCGAAGGTCTCCTCGGAGCCGACCGACTTGGCGGCCTCGAACGGCACCACCGGGCGGTCGTCGCGGCCCCAGGCGAGCTCGGCGAGCTGGGCGCCCACGGCCGGCCCGAGCACGCGCTCCAGCGTCTCACGCGGGGTGCGGGCCACGTCGCCGACCGTACCGAGGCCGTAGCGGGCCAGGCTGGCGATGGTGGCCGGGCCCACGCCCCACAGCGCCTCGGCCGGCAGCGGGTGGAGGAAGTCGAGCGAGCGGCTCGGCGGGACCACGAACAGCCCGTCGGGCTTGCCTCTGGTGGAGGCCAGCTTGGCGAGGAACTTGTTGCCGGCCACGCCGATGGTCAGGGTCAGGCCGGTCTCCTCCAGGACCCGGGCGCGCAGCAGCCTGGCGATCTGGAGGGCGCCGCCGAGCAGCCGGCGGGCGCCGCGGACGTCCAGGAAGGCCTCGTCCAGCGCCAGCGGCTCGATCAGCGGCGTCACGCTCTGGAAGAGCGTCATCACCCGCTTGGAGTACGCCCGGTAGCTGGCGAAATCCGGCGGGATCGCCACCGCCGCCGGGCACAGCCGCCTGGCCTGCCCCATCGGCATGGCGTTGCGGCAGCCGAAGGCGCGTGCCTCGTAGGAGGCCGAGCTCACCACCCCGCGGCTGCCGGTCCCGCCGACCAGCAGCGGGCGGCCCCGCAGTTTCGGGTCCTTCTGCACCTCGACGCTTGCGTAGAAGGCGTCGAGGTCGGCGTGCAGCACGCCCAGGCCCGCGTCGTCGCCGTCGCCCAGCGGGTGCCCGCCCACCACGACCTCGCCGGTCGGGCCCCGCCGCTGGACGCGCTTGCCCTCCGGTCGTGGGCGCCGCGACGCCGGCAGCCGGTCCTGCCCGTCCCCCTCCCCCATGCGGTCACTGTGTCGCTGAACGCGCGTTCGGGTCAAGCAGTGCCCTGCCCTGGAACCGGGTAGCATGCCGGGCCAGTGGCCCAATAGCGATCCCCCGGAGGTGCCCGTCCGATGTCACGTCCCCCCAGGCGCCGTCCGCCCGCGCGGCCGGGTCGGGCGCCGCTGGCGCTGCTGGCGGTGGCGCTCGGGCTGGCGCTGGCGGCCTGCACGGGTTCGCAGGGGTCCGGTGGCGCGTCGGCGTCCGGAAGCGGCCCGGCCGGGGGGACGACCGCCTCCAGCGACCGGACCACGGCTTCCTCGGACGCGCCCACGACCTCGGGGGCGCCGGCCACCTCGGCCACGGCACGGCAGCCGGCGCACTACGTGTTCCCGGTGCAGCCGGTGGCGAGCTGCAACGTCCACTACGGGCATTTCCACCACGACTACCCGGCGACCGACATCTTCTCGAAGAAGGGCTGCCGCTTCGTGGCGCCGACCGACGGCGTGGTCACCGAGGTGAGCCGCACCGACCGCTGGGACCCCGCCACCGACCTGGGCGCGGTCCGGGGTGGTCGCTCGGTGGCGATGATGGGCGACGACGGGGTGCGCTATTACGGGTCGCACCTGCTGCGGGTGGACGACGCCGTCGGCCCCGGCACGCGGGTGCGGGCCGGCCAGCTCCTGGGCCTGATCGACAACTCGGGCGACGCGCGGTTCACCGCCACCCACCTGCACTTCGGCATCTCCTGGCCGACGCGGGACGGGATCTGGTGGGTGCGGCGCGGGATGGTCTACCCCTGGCCGTTCCTGGATTCCTGGCGCGCCGGCGGCGACCGCTCGCCGGCGGCGACCGTGCGCGCCGCCCTCGCCGAGGCCGGCCGGCGCGTCCCTCCGTGCCAGAGCGGCTGCTGACCGAGGAATTCCTCACCGGGCTCTCAGGCAAATTGGCGTTGACTGCCCTGGCTGCGTCGAACAGGCGCTGGCGTGGAGGTGGCCCGGCTGTCCGGGACCGAGGGGGGCCCGGGCAGCCGGGCCGGCGCGCTGTTCGCCCCGTTCACGCGCTGTTCGTCACCCTGTTCGCCCGTTCGCGCCCCGTTCGCGCCCTCAGGAGCGGAGCTGGCGGGACCAGTGGCGGCCGCCGTCCCGGGTGGCCAGGATCACCGCCCGGCCGGCCGCGTCCTTGCCGACCACCCAGCCCTGGGTCGCGCTGGCGAAACTGACCGAGGCAGGCGCCAGCAGGCTGCTGTCCGGGATGTCCGGCACTCCGGCGTGCTGACCGCCGCCGGCCAGCACGCCGCCGACCGAGCCGGCGGCCGGCGTGGGGCTGAGCAGGAAGGCTCGCGTCGGGTCGATCACCGAGAACGGCCCCGGATAGGACCCTGGCCCCGCTGGCAGGCGCAGGACCGTGGCGAGCGTGTTGCCCTCGGCGAGCACGCCCCGCCAGTGGCCGCCACCGTCAGGCGTGGCATAGAGGGCGTAGGGCGAGTGCCCGGCGGCCGCTCCTCCGCCGCTGAAGAGCACCCACGCGGCGTTGGGCGCCGCACACTGCAGCTCGGCCTGGAACGGCGGCCCGCCGCCGGAGACCGGCAGGGCGAAGGCGGGCGCGCGCCCCCAGCTCCGGCCGCCGTCGGTCGAGCGCCAGACCCGCGTGCCGCTGGCCAGCCAACCGTCGGCCGGTGAGGTGAAGCAGACCGACTGCGGCGCCGCCGGCGCGGCCAGCGCCGACCACGTGCGGCCGCCGTCGGCCGTGTGCACCAGGCGGGTGGCTCCGGTCGGCGCCATCGGCCCGTCACCGCCCCGGTCGCCGCCGCCGGCCACCCCCCAGCCCTCGGTGGCGCTGACGAAGTGGACGCGGCGCAGCGTCCCCTGGCCGGGCTCGGCGAGCGCCGCCCAGTGCTGTCCGCCGTCGACCGTGGCCAGCACCGTGCCCTCGCCGAGCGCCCAGCCGGTCGAGGCGCTGGAGAAATTCACGTCGCGCAGGTCGCCGCTGCCCCGCCAGACCCGCCGCCAGCGCTGGCCGCCGTCGTGGGTCACCAGGATGGTGTCCCTGCCAACGGCCACGGCGCTGCCCGGGCCGCTGACCTGCACCGCGTTCAAGCTGGCGATCCTGCCGAGCGGCAGGGTGGTCCCCGGCGACACCGGGCCGGGGCCGCCCAGGCCCGGCGCCGGGGCGGTGGTGGGCGGCCCGACCGACGGCTGCCTCGGCAGGGGCCCGGCGTGGGTGGCCGGCGGCGCGACCTGGCCGACGCTGGGTGTCGAATCTGAGAGCAGCCCGGCGCGCACGCCGACCGCTCCAGCGATCACGGCCGCCGCGGCCAGCAGCGTGCCGCCGACCAGGTGGCGGCGCCGGCGCCGGCCCCGGGCGCGGATGCGCCGCGGGTCTGGCGGGGAGGCGCCGCCGGCCACCGGCTCGGCGAAGGACCGGAACATCTGTCGCAGCTCCTCGTCACGCATGGCGGACCTCCCTGGGGAGCGCCTCGCCAAGCTCGCGCTCCAGCGCGGCCCTGGCTCGGAACAGGCGGCCCTTGACGGTGCCCACCGGGATCTTCAGCACGCGTGCGATCTCCTCGACTGGCAGGTCGGCCAGGTAGTGCAGCACCAGCACCTCGCGGTGGCGGCGCCGCAGGCGCTCGAGGGCCTGGCCGAGCATCACCGCCTCCTCCGACGGCGGCGGCGCCGGCTGGGGCGGACCCACCCGGCCGTACGCGGCCAGCTTGCGGCGGGCGCTGCGCAATGAGCTGACCGCCAGGTTGTAGGCGACCCGCCGGACCCAGGCGTCCGGGTGGTCGAAGTCGCGGATCCGCTCCCAGCGCACCGACGCCCGCGCGAACGCCTCCTGCACGGCGTCCTCAGCGTCGGCCAGCCCGACCACGCCGTGCAGCTCGGCCACGAGCCGTCCGTAGCTCCCCAGGTAGAAGGCATCGAAATCGTCCTCGGGTGTCACCAGGCCTCCGTCGACGTCGCGCGACTCATGCCAGACACGCCCGGGTGGCCCGTCGGGTTCGGTTCGCCCTCCCACCCCTTGTCAAAGATTTCAGCGCGAGTAGAATTCAACGGCAGATGACTTTCTCGACGGGCAACCCGGAGGATGTGAGGTTCGCATGTTGGCGATGGCGCTCAAAGAGCTGCGCCAGCTCCGCCGCGACCGCCGGACGGTGGCGCTGATGGTGGGGCTTCCGGTCGTGCTGCTGGTGGTGTTCGGCTACGCGGCCAGCTTCGACGTCGACACGCTCCGGACGATCGTGGTCGGCCCGGGCTCGGGCCAGGTCAGCGCGGCGGTGCCAGAGCGGCTCGAGGTGGTCGCCTCCTATCCCGGCGAGGGCCGGGCCGACGCGGTGCGGCGCCTGCGGGACGGCGGGGCCCAGGTCGCCATCGTCACCGGGCACCGGACGGCGGTGCTGGTCGACGGGTCCGACCTGTTCGCGGCACGCGCGGCGCAGCAGGCGTTCGCCCGGCGGCCCGGCGGCCTGCCCGCCGCCGAGGTGCTGTTCAATCCGGGGCTGAAGACCTCGGTGATGATGGTGCCGGCGCTGATCGGCCTGATCCTGGTGTTCGTCGGGACCGTGGCCACCAGCCTGGGGGTGGTGCGGGAGCGCCAGAGCGGCACGCTCGAGCAGCTCGCGGTGATGCCGCTGCGCCCGCGCGACGTGTTCGTCGGCAAGGTGCTGCCGTACTTCGGGATCGCCGCGATCGACATGGCGATCATCACCGCCGTCGGCATCGGCCTGTTCGGCGTGCCGTTCCGCGGCTCCCCATGGGTGCTGGTGCTCGGCGCGGTCGAGTTCCTGTTCGTCACGCTCGGCCTCGGCGTGCTGATCTCGACCGTGTCGCAGAACCAGGGCCAGGCCATCCAGCTCGCGATGATGACCATGCTCCCGCAGATCCTGCTGTCGGGGATGATCTTCCCGCTGAGCGCGATGGCGCGCGGGGTGCGCTGGATCGCCTACCTGCTGCCGCTCACCTACTTCAACCAGATCAGCCGGGGGGTGATGATCCGCGGCGCCTCGCTTTCGTCCCTGGCCGTACCGCTGGGCGCGCTGGCGCTGCTCGGCCTGGTGGTGTTCGGCCTGTCGGTGCTGCGCTTCCGGCGCGACCTCGCCCCGGCGGGCGAGCCCCGCGCCCCCCGCCGGCCGGCGCGCCCGGCGGAGGCCCGGGCCGGGGCGGGTGCGCGATGATCGCCGCGGGGTCGGGGGACCCGCAGGGGGATGCCCAGGTCCATCGGGCCGCGCGCTGGGGGGCCGACGACCTCACCGTGCGCTACGGCGCCAGGCTGGCGCTGGACCGGGTGGAGCTGGAGGTCCCCGACGGCAGGATTACGGCGGTGGTGGGCGGTGACGGCGCCGGCAAGACCACCCTGCTGCGCGCGCTGGCCGGAGCGGTGCGGCCGGCCGGCGGCGGCGTGCGGCGCCCGCACGCCGCCCGCGTCGGCTACGTCTCGGCCGGGCCCGCCGTCTACCGTGACCTGACCGTGGACGAGAACCTGGCCTTCAGCGGCGGCGCCTACGGCCTGGGCGGCGAGCGCCTCTCCCGGCGCGCCGCCGGGCTGCTGGAGCGCACCGGTCTCCTGGCCGCGCGCGGGCGCCTGGGCGGCCAGCTCTCCGGCGGCATGCGCCAGAAGCTGGCGCTGGCCATGGCGCTGCTGCACGAGCCCGACCTGCTGGTGCTGGACGAGCCCACCACCGGGGTCGACCCAGTGAGCCGCACCGAGCTGTGGCGCCTGCTGGCGCAGGCGGCCGCCGCCGGCGCCGCCGTGGTGCTGGCCACCGTGTACCTGGACGAGGCGACGCGCGCCGCCGGCGTGCTGGTGCTCGACGAGGGGCGCACGCTGCTGCAGGGCCCACCGGGCGAGCTGGTCGCCCGCACTCCGGGGACCCTGCTGGACGCGCCCGCGCGACCGGACGGCGCCGCCGCCCAAGGCTGGGCGTCCTGGCGGCGGGGCTCGCGCTGGAGGCTCTGGTCACCGGACCGCTCGGCCCCGGGCGCGGGCGCCGAGCCGGTCGCGCCGGACCTGGAGGACGCGGTGATCGTCGCCTCGCTGGCGCGCCGGCGCCCCCGGGAGCTGGGGGAGGCCGCCGCGTGAGCGCCCCGCTGCTGTCGGCGACCGGCGCCACCCGCCGGTTCGGCTCGCTGCTGGCGGTCGAGGGGGTCGACCTGGAGGTCCGCGCCGGCGAGGTGGTCGGGCTGCTTGGCGCCAACGGCGCCGGCAAGACCACCCTGATCCGCATGCTGCTCGGCCTGCTGCGCCCCAGCGCCGGCGAGGTGCGGCTGCTCGGCGAGCCGCCCTCGCGCCGCACCCGTGCCCGCCTCGGCTACCTGCCGCAGGGTCTGGGCCTGTACGAGGACCTCACCGTCGCCGAGAACCTGGCCTTCACCGCCGAGGCGTTCGGCGGCCGCCTCGAGGGCCCCCTGCCCGATCCCGAGCTGGAGGCGGTGCGCGGCGAGCTGGTCGCCGATCTGCCGCTGGGCCTGCGCCGGCGCCTGGCCTTCGCCGCGGCGCTCGGCCACCGGCCGGAGCTGCTGGTGCTGGACGAGCCAACCTCCGGGGTCGACGCGCTGGGCCGCGCCCGCCTCTGGGACGCCATCCGGTCCGCGGCGGAGGGGTCCGGGGAACCCCCAGGAGGTGCCCCGGTGAATCGGGAGGCCGGCGCCGGGGTGCTGGTCACCACCCACTCCATGGGTGAGGCGGAGCAGTGCGACCGGCTGGTGGTGATGGCGGCGGGTCGGGTGGTGGCCAGCGGCACCGCCGACGGGATCATCGGGGACGCCAGCACGGTCGCGGTCCGGGCCCCACGCTGGGAGGATGCGTTCGCCGCCTGCGAGGCGGCGGGCCTGCCGGTGGCGCTGGTCGGCACGGAGCTGCGCGTGCCGGCGGCCCAGCCCGGCCGGGTGCGGGAGGCCCTGCTCGCCGCCGGCGTGCGCGCCGAGGTTACCCTGACCAGAGCGACCCTGGAGGAGGCGTTCGTGCTGCTGGCGGGACGGGCCGCGGCCTGATGGCGAGAACCGGGCGGCGTCCTGGCCGCAGCGGCACGCGCGAGGCCATCCTGGCCGCCGCCCGCGAGTCGTTCACCGCCAGCGGCTACGACAAAGCCTCGATCCGGGACATCGCGCGCCGCGCCGGCGTCGACCCCGCCCTGGTCCACCACTACTTCCGCGGCAAGCACGAGCTGTTCAGCGCGGCCATCGAGCTGCCGCTGGACGTCGCGACCGTGATCTCCACGATCGTCCAGGGGGACCGCGAGCAGGTCGGCGAGCGCGTCATCGCCCTGGTGCTGTCGGTGTGGGACAGCCAGGTGGACCGCAGCCCGCTGGTCGCGCTGGTTCGCTCGGCGGTGACCGACGAGGACGCCGCGAGGATGCTGCGGGAGTTCCTGGCCAGCGAGCTGTTCGTGCGGCTGGCCGAGGCGCTGGAGGCCCCCGGCGCGCCGCTGCGCGCCAGCCTGGCCGCCACCCAGATCATGGGCCTGCTGCTGGCCCGCTACATCGTGCGGGTCGAGCCGATCGCCTCCGCGCCGGCGCCGGTGGTGGTCGCCGCGATCGGCCCCACCCTCCAGCGCTACCTGACGGGCGACCTCGGCCTCACCTGAGCCGCGGCGCGCTCAGGCGCCGCCGTCGCCGCCGTCGCCGTCGGCGCCGAGGCGCTGGAAGCTGCCGGTCGGCGCCTCGACCACGGCCATGGCGGCGGCCGACTCCGGTGGCGCCTGCATGGAGGCGAGCGCCTCCAGCGCGGCCTGGTCGCCGACGTCGCGGCCGGCGCGCTCCGACAGCAGCCAGCGGACCTCGAGCAGGTCGCAGTAGGCCTGGATGGGGTCGGCCTGGCCGCCGAGCGCGGCCGCGGCCCTGGCGGCTCCGGGGCGCAGGCACTCCGCCAGCCAGCGCTCGCCGATCACGGCGTCGCCGGCCAGGGCCGGGTCCTGCCGCTCCAGCCGCGCCTGGAAGGCGCGCAGGTCGTTCAGGAGCACGGTGGCCTGCCCCTCCCCCACCTCCAGCCCGGTCAGCCGCCGAAGCTGCTCGACGTGGAAGCGGCGGTTCGCCACCGCCACCCGGAGCCGCAGGTAGCAGGCGTCGTCGCCGACCGGCTGCAGCTCCAGCTCGTCCACGGCGAAGCCGAGCTCGTTCAGGCGCCGGACCCGGCCGGCGACCTTGTAGCGCTCGTCGAGGCCGAACACCTCGCGGCCGGTCAGCTCGTCCCAGAGCTGCTGGTAGCGGGTGGCGACGCTGGAGGCCGCGGCCAGATGCTCGTCGATCTCCTGGCCGTCCCCGCCGAGCGACACGGCCAGGTCGAGCAGGTCGCCGGTGATGTTGTCGACCAGGATCTCCAGGTCGAGCCGGCGCTGCCCGTCCGTCAGGCTCGGATGGACCTCGCTGGTCTCGGCGTCGACCAGGAACGCCTGCAGCGCCTGGCCGTCCCGGCGGAACAGGGTGTTGGCCAGCGAGCAGTCACCCCAGAACACCCCGGCGCGGTGCAGGTCCACCAGCAGGATCGCCATCGCGTCCAGCAGCCGCTCGCGGTGCTTGGCCAGCCGCGGCAGCCGCTGGAACAGGCGCCGGTACTGCCACGAGTTGCGCAGGTACTCGGTGACCAGGACGGCGTTCCCGCCGGTCGGCTGCTCCACCAGCCCGACCACCTCGACCGCCGGCAGTATCCGCGCCTCCAGGTCGCGGAGCACCTGGTACTCCTTGCGGGCCACCCTGGTCGGCAGCTCCTTGAGCGCGTACAGCACGCCGTCGGCGACCACGAAGCGCACGATGTGGCGGCTCGGCCCGACCGGCAGCTCGCGGAACTCGGCCGCCTCCGGGGACCACTCCGCCAGGGGATCCAGCCACGGCAGGCTGAGCAGGCCGGGTGTGGCCCGCCGTAACCGGATCGAGAGGTCTGCCATGACAATCGATGGTAAACCCGAGGGATGTAGGGAAGGCGTAGAGTGCCATGCGGCGGAGGAGCCCCGGCTGTTCCAGGGTGCTTCCCCAGTTGCCAGGTTGGCGCCAGAATCGTGTCGTTGATAGGCCAGCAGGCGACACCGATGGCGAAAGGAGCCCAAGAGGATTGGCCATGCTCGAAGCCATCAGACAGCCCAGCGATCTGCGCAAGCTCCGCCAGGACCAGCTCGTCGAGCTGGCCGGCGAGATCCGGGAGTTCCTCGTCCGAGCGGTCGCCGCGACCGGCGGGCACCTGGGGCCGAACCTCGGCGTCGTCGAGCTCACCATCGCCCTGCACCGCTCGTTCAACTCCCCGACCGACCGGATCGTCTGGGACACCGGCCATCAGGCCTACGTCCACAAGCTGCTCACCGGGCGGCAGGCCGACTTCGAGAACCTGCGCACGCTCGGGGGGCTGTCGGGCTATCCCTCCCGCACCGAGAGCCCGCACGACGTCATCGAGAACTCCCACGCCTCCACCGCGCTCGGCTACGCGCTCGGCCACGCCGAGGCCCGCCGCCTCGGCGCCGCCAAGGGGCGCGTGATCGCGGTGGTGGGCGACGGCTCGCTCACCGGCGGGGTCGCGCTGGAAGCGCTCAACCTGGCCGGCAGCCGCAAGCCCAACCTGCTGGTGATCCTCAACGACAACGGGCGCTCCTACCAGCCCACCGTCGGCGGCCTGGAGACGCATCTGGCGCCGCTGCGACTGCATCCGGGCTACGAGGCGTTCAAGAAGGGCGTGGAGGACACCCTCGGCCGGGTGCCGCTGGTCGGCGACGGCATGCTGGAGGCTGCCAAGCGGGTCAAGGAGGGCGCCAAGGCGATGGTGACCCCGCGGGTGGTCTTCGAGGACCTGGGCTGGCAGTACGCCGGGCCGGTGGACGGCCACGACCTGGGCGCGCTGCTGACGGCCCTGGACCACGTCAAGCGCGTGAACGGGCCGGTCCTGCTGCACGTGTTCACCGAGAAGGGCCGCGGCTACGCCCCCTCGGAGCAGCACGAGGAGGACAAGCACCACTCCGTCAAGCCGTTCGATCCGGCCACCGGCAAGGCGCTGGCCAAGGCCGGCGACGAGGTCCCGTTGAGCAAGGTCTTCGGCGAGGCGCTGCTGGAGCAGGCGCGCCGCCACCAGGAGCTGGTGGCCATCTCCGCGGCGATGGTCGGGCCGACCTATCTGACGGTGATGGAGCGGGAGTTCCCCGACCGGGTCTACGACGTCGGCATCGCGGAGCAGGTGGGGGTCACCATGGCCGCCGGCATGGCCATGCGCGGGCTGCGGCCGGTGTGCGCCATCTACTCGACCTTCCTGCAGCGCGCCTTCGACCAGGTAGTCATGGACGTGGCGCTGCACCGGCTGCCGGTAGTGTTCGCGCTGGACCGGGCCGGCATCACCGGGCCGGACGGGCCCTCGCACCACGGCGTCTTCGACCTGACCTACCTGCGGCAGATCCCAGGGATGGTGGTGGCGGCGCCGCGCGACGGCACCGAACTGCGCCGTATGCTGGCCACGGCCATGGCGCACACCGCCGGGCCGTTCGCGATCCGCTGGCCCACGGGGACCGCCCCGAAGGTCGACTTCTCCCAGCCGCTGCGCAAGCTCAAGATCGGCAATTGGGAGATGCGCTCGCGCGGCTCGGACGTCCTGCTGCTGGGGCTCGGCAGCCTGCACGGGGCCAGCGAGGAGGCGGCGCGGCTGCTCAAGCAGGAGGGCATCAGCGTCACCCTGGTCGACCCCCGCTGGGTCAAGCCGCTCGACCCGCGGCTGGCCTCGGTGGCGGGCTCGCACCGGCTGGTGGTGACGGTCGAGGACAACGTGCTGGCCGGCGGGTTCGGCGCGGCCGTCGCCGAGGTGCTGGCCGACGAGGAGATCGGCACGCAGCTGCTGCGGCTGGGCGTGCCCGACCAGTTCCTCCAGCACGGCAAGCGCGAGGCCCTGCTCGCCGGGCTCGGCCTAGACGCCGTCGGCATCGCCGAGCAGGTCCGCAAGCGCCTGCACCGCCTCGACCAGCACGAGTGAGGCTCCAAGCGGCGGGCGGCCGGGGCCAACCGCCCGGCCGGCCGCCGCCGGCGCGGCTCACATCTCGCGGTGGCCGAAGTCCATGCCGGCGAACATGGTCTCGACCCGCTCGATCGCCTTGACCACGTCGGCGACGTCCTGCCCCACCTCGGTATCGGTCTGGGGGAACAGGTACTGGTTCAGCGGCTCGTTCGAGCCGACCTGCAGGCCGTACTCGTCCATGTACTCGCCGATGGCGAACTCCCAGGTGAACAGCGCCGGCTCGTCCGCGTAGGCCGGCACGTGCAGCCAATACGTGAGGTACCGGTTGCGCGACAGCGTAAAAGCCCGGGCGCCGTCCCGCTTCTCCTGGTTCAGCTTGAAACCCACCAGCCTGAGGTCGTCGTCGAAGGCCATCGCGAGGGCCGCTCTCCTTGGGCGTTGAGGTCACCGTCGCACGCCAGTGAAGCACTCCCGGGCCGGGAAGGTGTCACCGGCCCGACAGGATTGACCCGGGCACAGCGTAGAATCGGCTGCTGTCCGGCGTTGTCCCGCCCAAAGCCAAGGTTCGGTACCTTTCGTGGCCAAGCACTCCACCGACATCGACCACCTCGTCGGCCGCAGCCTCGGCCGACGGCGCTACGAGGTGGTCGCGCTCATCGCGCAGGGCGGGATGGCGACCGTCTACCGGGCGCACGACCGGCAGCTCGACCGGGTCGTCGCGCTCAAGGTCCCCCGCCCCGAGTTCGCCCGCGACGGCGACTTCTGCGAGCAGTTCCACCGCGAGGCCCGCGCCGCGGCGCGGCTCGCCCACCCCAACGTCGTGGCGGTCCACGACTCCGGTGAGGAGCGCGGCCTGCCCTTCATCGTCATGGAGCTGGTCGACGGCCAGACCCTGCGGGCGATGCTGGAGGCGCGCGGGCGGCTCGACCCCGAGACCACCGCGGCGCTGCTCGGCGAGATCGGCGACGCGCTCGACCACGCCCACCGGCACGGCATCGCCCATCTCGACGTCAAGCCCGAGAACGTCCTGCTGACCAGCGACTCGGTCAAGGTCGCGGACTTCGGGCTGGTGCGGGCGGCCCACGGCGCCCGGGACCACGCGCTGGCCGGTACCGCCCAGTACTGCGCGCCCGAGGTGCTGCGCGGCGGCGTGGTCGACGGTCGCGCCGACGTGTACTCGCTCGGCGTGGTCGCCTACGAGTGCCTGACCGGCCGGGTGCCGTTCGGGTCCGGCGAGCCCGACCGCGTCGCCTGGCAGGTGCTGCACGGTCGCGTGCCACCCCCCTCGCGCTGGGTGCCAGGCCTCGGCGAGGCGTTCGACGCGGCGGTGTGGCGCGCGACCGAGCCTGACCCGGCACGGCGCTTGACCCGCGCCTCCGAGGTCGCCGCCGCCATGGGCGCCCAGCGCCGCCGCTCCTTCGACAAGGCCCCGCCGCCCAGCGCCACCGCCCCGCCGCCATCGACGCTGGCGACCACGGTGGTCGGCCCGGTGGTGCAGGGGCGCGGGGCGGCCGCGGGCCCCAGGCCGGCGCCGCCGGTCTTCACCCCTCCCCCGGCACCCGGCGCCCCCTCGGCCAACGGCGCCTCGGGCACGCGGCTGCTGCGGCCGAGCACCGGGCACGTGCCCAAGGAGCACCCCTCCCGCGCCGAGGGCGGCAGGAGGCGCCGCGGCCGCCGCTGGATCGCTGTGGTGCTGGGGCTGGCGATCCTGCTGGCCGGCGGAACCCTCACCTGGGACCTGGTGCTGGCCCCGTCGATCGTGGTGCCCAACCTGGTCGGCGCGCGCATCGGCGAGGCGCGCGCTGCGCTGGCCCGCCAGCACCTGCGCATCGCGGTCGCCGCCGCGACCCCCTCCAAGACCGTCGCCGAAGGCCTGGTGGCCGACCAGTCGCCCGGGCCGGGCCGGGGGGTCCGGCGCTGGACGACCATCCGTATCGCGCCGTCCAGCGGGATCCTGCTCCCCGACCTGAAGGGGCAGGACCCCCACAGGGCCGAGGCGGCCCTGTCCAACCTGGGGCTCCACTGGAAGGAGCAGCCCCGGCCGAGCGCCAGCGTGCGAGCGGGGCTGGTGGCCGGCACCCGGCCGGCGGCCGGCGCGACCATCGGCGCCGGTCAGCAGGTCGAGGTGAGCGTGAGCATCGGCAGGCCGCAGGTCGAGGTGCCAAGCGTGCGGGGCGACGAGCTTGACGGCGCCGTGGCCGAGCTGCGGCGGGCTGGCTTCAAGACCAGCACGGTCCAGGTGTTCGACACCTTCAGGCCGGCGGGCCAGGTGGTCAACACCAGCCCTCCCGCCGGGGTCCAGGCGACCTGGGGCTCGACCGTGCAGATCTACGTCAGCAAGGGCCCCGACCTGGTCGAGGTACCCGACGTTCGCAACCTGCCCAAGCACCAGGCCGAGGAGGCCCTGCGCATGCGCGGCCTGCGCTGGCACTACTCCTTCGGGTTCGGCGACGTGGTCGCCAACCAGAACCCCGAGCCGGGCGGCCGGGTCCCGCGTGGCACCGTCGTCGGCCTCTCCGTCTCGCTGTTCTAGGGACGCGGCGAGCTTGCGGATCGGCGCACACGTCTCGGCCACGGGTGGCATGGCCGGCGCCGTCGACGCCGGTGTCCAGCTCGGCTGCGAGACCATCCAGGTGTTCGTCTCCAACCCGCGGGGCTGGGCGCCGCCGCCGGTCGACCCGGCCGGGGACGAGCGGTTCCGCGAGCTGGCGGCCGCGGCCGACCTGCACCCGCTGTTCATCCACGCGCCCTACCTGGTGAACTTCGCCTCCAGGAGCGACCAGTTCCTGGTGCGCTCCGGCGAGCTGGTCGCGGCCACGCTGGAGCGCGGCGCCGTCCTTGGCGCGGCGGGGGTGGTGGTCCACTCGGGCTCGGCGATGGGCGCCGGCCGCGCGGCCGGGATCGACCGCACCCGGGCCACGGTCCTGCCGATGCTGGAGCGCGCCGGCGGGCCGGACCTCCTGGTGGAGCTGACCGCCGGCGCCGGCGACGCGGTGGCCGCCCGCTTCGAGGAGATGGCCGAGCTGCTGGAGGCGCTGGAGCACCACCCGAGGGTCAAGGTGTGCTTCGACACCTGCCACGCCCACGCCGCCGGCTACGACCTGTCCGGTCCCAAGACCGCGACGGCCGTGCTCGACGACCTGTTCGGCGTGCTCGGCGACCGGGTGGCGCTGGTGCACGCCAACGACTGCGCCGAGCCGCTGGGCGCGCGCCGGGACCACCACGCCTCCATCGGCGCCGGCCAGATCGGCATGGCCGGCTTCGCCGCGATCCTCGGCCACCCGGGGCTGGCCGACCTGCCGGTGGTGATCGAGACGCCCGGCACCAAGAGCGAGCGAGCCGCCGACATCGCCCGTCTGCGAGCGATGCCGGCGGCCGCACTGGGGGGCGCTGGCTCGGGTGTTACACGACCGGCACCGTGACCGGGCCGAAGCTGGCCGTCTGCAGGTTCTCGAGGTCCCGCAGGGATGCCGATCGGCTGGTGACCGGCCTGACGTACTGCACCGTCAGCGTCTGGCCGGAGGCCAGTGCCGCGCCGTCGAAGGTCAGCAGCGGCGCAGGGCAAGCGCGACGGCCGCACCGGTCGCCAGCGCCAGCAGGTGCTCGGCGGTGGCCAGGTCGGGCGAGACCAGCACGTCGACGGTCACGCCGAGCAGGTACAGCACGGCGATCGCCAGCGAGCGGGTCCAGACCACCAGCGCCGCGCCGGCCGCGACCACCACGGCGGAGGTGCCGACGTCCAGCGACGCCGGCGCTCCGGGATGGGCGGCGAGGAAGGCCAGCCCGATCGACACCGTGGGCAGCAGGTTGCCGAGCGTGCCCACCAGCAGCATCCGGCGCGTGCCGATGGTCGCCTCCAATGGCACCAGCAGCAGCCAGGTGGCCACCACCGCCCAGGCAACCTCGATCGGCCGTACCGCCAGGAACGGGCTGCCGGCGACCCTGGCGGCACGCGGCCAGCCGTGCAGGTCGCTGGCGCGATAGGCGCAGCAGGCCGCCACCGCCCGGTGGCCGCCCGGCAGGCGCCAGGCCAGGCTGACCAGCAGGGTGAGGGCCAGGAAGCTCCAGCTCGCCGGCGCCGCGCGCCACCTTCCCACCCGTCGCGCGGCCAGCCGGTAGGGCGCCCGGTAGTCGCGCAGGAAGGCCAGCCGGGCGCGCACCGCGCCGGTCAGCCCCCCGCCGGGGCCACCGGGCGGGTGTTGCCGGCCAGCGGCATCGCCAGGGAGAAGGAGCTGCCGGCGCCGAGCTCGCTGGCGGCCCACAGGCGCCCGCCGTGCGCGGTGACGATCTCCCTGCAGATGGCCAGGCCGAGCCCGCTGCCGCCGCCGGCGCGCGAGCGGGCCGCGTCGGCGCGGTAGAAGCGGTCGAACAGGTGTGGCAGCGCGTCCTCGCGGATGCCCGGACCGGTGTCGCTGACGGTGACCCCGGCCTCGCGGCGGTCGCGCCACAGCAGCACCCGAACCTTGCCGCCCGGGCCGGTGTACTTGATGGCGTTGTCCACCAGATTGGTGATCACCAGCTCGAACCGTGGTCCGTCGGCCAGCACCTCCGCGTCCTCGCCGCCGACCTCCAGCGCGATGCCCTTGGCCTGGGCGATCGGCCGCAGCTTGCCGACCACCTCGCTGACCAGCTCGTCCAGCCGCTGCGGCGCGCACAGCAGGTCCAGGCGTCCCTCGTCGATGCGAGCCAGCGTCAGCAGGTTGTCGAGGATGCGGCTCATCCGCTCGACCTCCTCGCCGACGCTCTCCAGCGCTTCCCGCGCCTGGGTGGGCAGCGCGGGGGCGCGCAGCCACACGTCGATCTCGGAGCGCATCACCGCCAGCGGCGTGCGCAGCTCGTGGGAGGCGTCGGCCACCAGCCGCTGCTGCTCCTGCACGCCCCGCTCGATGCGGTCCAGCATGCCGTTGAGCGTGGCGGCCAGGCGGCCGAGCTCGTCGCGGGAGCGCGGCACCGCCAGCCGCTCCTGCAGCCGGTCGGCGCTGATGAGCCCGGCCTTGCTGGTCATGCGGCCGACCGGCAGCAGCGCCTTGCGGGCCAGCATCCAGCCGCCCGCCCCGGCCACCGCCACCGCCACCGGCACGGCCAGGATCAGCAGCAGCCGCAGCCGGCGCGCGGACTCGTCGACGTCCACCAGCGAGCGGGCCACCACCAGCACGTCAGTGGAGCCGCGATGCGGGTACGGCACCGCCAGCACCCGGAAACGCGCCCGCTCGGGGCCGAGCCGGCTGGTGAGGCGCACCGGCCCGCCGCGCAGCACCTGTGCCCGGACCGCCGGGTCGATCATCGGCTGGCGGCCGGTCGGGTCGTCGGTGGACAGCAGCACCCGACCGCTCATGGACTCCACCTGCGCGGCGAAGGCGCCCCGCGAGAGGGCGCGCAGCGAGCTGGCGTTGAGGCTCTCGAAGCTGCGGTCGCCGCCCTGCAGGTCGATGGCCACCTCGCTGGCGCGGTCGTCGAGGTTCTGGTCCACCCCGTCGAGCAGGCCGGTCTGCAGGCGCACCAGCAGGAAGGCGCCGACCACGATCAGGATCACCGCCAGCAACCCGACGTACCAGAGCGTGAGGCGGGCCCTGATCGGGAGGTTCATCGACCACCGGTCTCCGCGGCCTCCGCGCCCGCCTGGCCGCCCACGCCCTGACCGTCGGCGTCGAGCGGCTCGAGCACGTAGCCGACGCCCCGCACGGTCCGGATCAGCGGCCGCCCGAACGGCTGCTCGAGCTTCTTGCGCAGGTAGCCGACGTACACGTCGACCACGTTGGAGAAACCGTCGTAGTTCACGTCCCAGCAGTGCTCCAGGATGCTGGTGCGGCTGATCACCTGGCCGGGACGGCGCATCAGGTACTCGAGCAGGCCGAACTCCCGCACCGACAGTTCGACTCGCTGGCCGGCCCTGGTCACCGAGTGGGTCGCCGGGTCGAGCACCACGTCACCGGCGACCAGTACCGGCGGGCGCTCGACCGGGCTGCGGCGCAGCAGCGCCCGCAGCCGGGCCAGCAGCTCGCCGAACGAGAACGGCTTGACCAGGTAGTCGTCCGCGCCCACGTCCAGCCCGGTGATCCGGTCGCCGACCCCGTCGCGGGCCGTCAGCATCAGCACCGGCGCCCAGCGGCCAGACTCGCGGAGGCGCCTGCAGACCTCGAAGCCGTCCAGCTTCGGCAGCATCACGTCCAGCACGATGACGTCATAGGGGTTCTCCGTGCCCTGGAAGAGGCCATCCTCGCCGTCGCCGGCGGTGTCGACAGCGTAACCCTCCTGCTCGAGCCCCCGCCGCAGCGCGCGGGCCATCTTGACTTCGTCCTCGACGATCAGCACGCGCACCGCCCACCTCCTCCTCGGCCCATTGCAAACCCACTCAAGCTCCCCGGCCATGAGAGTGTCGTGAGAGGTCGGTGTGGCGCGGGCCTCATCCCGGTCTCACTCGGCGCCTGTTACATGCCATTCGAAGATTCCCTCCCAAGGTAGTTCGACGTGGCTCTGCTCGCCGCCCATCACGTCGACGAGTCCGGTCTGGGCGGGCCGGATGGCCTCTCCGCCGCCACCCGGCCCGTTCCCGGAGCCGCGGCGGCCCGGACGGATCGCACCGCCAGGGTCGCCGCGGCGTTGATGCTGCTCGCCGGCCTGCTCAACCTGGCATCGGTGCTGGTCCCGCGTGGGCGGCCGCTGCTGGAGCTGCTCGACGCCCTCGTGCCGGGAGCGATCTCAGAGGGCGCCACCGCCCTGACCGCGGCCTCCGGCATCGGGCTGGTGCTGCTGTCGGGCGGCCTGCGCCGCCACCGCCGCTCGGCCTACCTGGCCACGCTCGCCCTGTTGGGCTGCAGCGCGGTGCTGCACCTGATCAAGGGCCTCGACCTGGGCGCGGCCCTGCTGGAGGCGTTCCTGGCCGGGATCCTGGTGGCCCGCGGCGAGGACTTCACCGCCCGGCTCGGCCCTGGGGAGCGCGCCCCGCTGCTGTTGCCGGCGCTGGCGGTGCCGGTCGCCACGGTCGGCTACGGCATGCTGGGGCTGCTGGTCAACCAGGGCGACGTCGCCACCGACCTGGGCCCGCGGGCGCTGCTGGAGCAGGCCGCGCGCATGGCGCTGGGGCTCGGCGCCTCGGTGCCGCTGCACGGCCGCTTCGGGCGGGCCTTCCCGGCGTCGGTCGCGGCCGTGCTGTTCACCGGCATGGCGTTCCTGCTCGCGCGGCTGCTGGCGCCGGCATCCCGACCCGGCGGCGCACGTCCCCGGGGCTCGGGGTCCCCCTCCGCGTCCGGGGGCCCAGAGGCCGAGGAGCCCGGGCTGGCCGCGCTGGCCGCCGCATCCGACGACTCGCTGGCCTACTTCGCGCTGCGGGGGGACCGCGCCACCGTGGCCGCCGGGGAGGCGCTGGTGTCCTACCGCGGGGTCGGCACCGTGGCGCTGGCCGCCGGCGACCCGCTCGGCCCCCACCAGGACTGGCCGGTCGCCATTGCCGCCTTCCGCGCCGAGGCGGTGCGGCAGGGCCGGGTCGCCGCCGCGATCGGCTGCGGCGCCGAGGCGGCCGCCCGCTACGCCGACGCCGGCCTGCGCAGCCTGTACCTCGGCGACGAGGCGGTCATCGACCTGGACGCCTTCAGCCTGGACGGGCGTCCCATGCGGATCGTGCGCCAGAGCTGGAACCGGGCGAAGCGCGCGGGGCTCAGCTGCCAGATTGCGCGCTCCGGCGAGCTGGACGCCGCCACCCGCTCCGAGCTGGCCGCCATCTCCGCCCGCTGGCGGGGCGGGACCGCCGAGCGCGGCTTCTCGATGGCGCTGGGCCGCCTGTTCGACCCGCGCGACGGCGCCGCCATCGTGGTCGCCGGGCGCGCCGCCGACGGCCGCGCCCTCGGCTTCCTGCACCTGGTGCCGTGGGGGCCCGATGGGGCCAGTCTGGACGTGATGCGCCGGGAGCCGGGCGCACCGGCGATCCTGAACGACTTCCTGATCGCCGAGGCGGCCATGCGCCTGCGCGCCCTGGGCGTGCGGCGGATGTCGCTCAACTTCTCGTTCCTGCGAGCGGTGCTGGAGGCCGGCGCCGTCGCGAAGGCCCCGCTGGCACCGCGGCTCGGCTGCCGCCTGTTGCGGCGGCTGTCCGGGCCGTTCCAGATCGAGTCGCTGTACCACTTCAACAAGAAGTTCCGGCCGCGCTGGGAGCCGAGATACCTGGCGTGCGAGGCCATGGAGGACCTGCCCCGCGTGGCCCTGGCCGCCCTGCGCGCCGAGGGCCTGCTCGCCCGCCCCGCGCGGGGCGTGACCGCCCCCACCCCCGCGCCCTCCCACGGGTGACCGCGCCCGCAGCCGGGTGACCGCCGAGGAGCCCGGGCAGGTGGCATGGCATGCTGGGGCCATGCGATCCACCGAGCCGGCGCGGCCGCTGCACGGTGCCACCGGAGCCGCGGCAGCGCGCCTGGCCAACTACCGCTGGGTACTCGCGCTGGTCGGCGTCACGGCCGTATGGGGCGCCACCTTCGTGATGGTCCGCGACGCGGTCGCCGCGATCCCGCCGTTCACCTTCATCGCCTACCGGTTCCTGGCGGCCGCCGCGCTGCTGGCCGCCCTGCGGCCCCGGGCGCTGGCCCGCCCGCAGCCGGGCGTGGCCGCCGCCGGGGTGGTGACCGGGCTGGCGCTGTTCGCCGGCTACGGCTTCCAGACGGTCGGGCTGCAGTACACCACCGCCTCCAACGCCGGCTTCATCACCGGCCTGGCGGTGGTGCTCACCCCGCTGCTGGGCGCCGTGCTGCTGCGCGAGCGGCCGGGGCTGGGACCGGCGCTGGGGGCGGCGCTGGCCTTCGCCGGGCTGGCATTGCTGTCGCTGCAGCGCCTGGAGGTCCGGCGCGGCGACGCCCTGGTGCTCGGCTGCGCGGTCGCCTTCGCCGCGCACATCCTGCTGCTCGGCCGCTTCGCGCCGCGCTACTCCAGCTACCAGCTCGCGGTTGTGCAGCTCGCCACGGTCGGCGTGCTGGCGCTCGCCTGGTCCGCGGTGAACGGCGAGCTGGTGGCCCCGTCGGGCGGGCAGGTGTGGCTCGCCCTGGCGGTCACCGCGGTGCTCGCCTCGGCGGCCGGCTTCCTGGTCCAGACGCGCGCCCAGCGGGAGGTCTCGCCCACCAAGACCGCGGTGATCCTGACCATGGAGCCCGTCTTCGCCGGCCTGTTCGGCTTCCTGCTGGCCGGCGAGCGGCTGGAGGCGCGCGGCTGGGCAGGTGCATGCTGCATCCTTGCGGGCATGCTCGTGGCCGAGCTGGGCCGCCCGCGGAGCCTGCCCAGCCGGGCCGACGAGGCCTTCGAGTGAGGCATCCCTGACCGACGACCAGGAGCGGCGATGATCCGGGCCCACGTGTTCCGCCAGGGTCGGGAAGTGACCGACATCGAGATCGACACCCTCTCCGAGGTGCGCACCGAGAAAGGGACGCTGGTATGGGTCGACCTCATCTCCCCGACCGAGCGGGAGCTGGCCCAGATGGGCGAGGAGTTCGGGATCCACGAGCTCGCCCTGGAGGACCTCTCGCACTCGCACCGGCGCCCGAAGCTGGAGGACTACCCCGGCCAGGTGCTCCTGGTGGCCTACGGCGCGAAGGTCAACGAGAGGACCGGCCGCGCCAAGCTCCACGCTGTACGTGATCCTCGACGAGCTGGTGGACACCTTCTTCCCGGCGCTGGACACGATCGGCGGGCGGGTCGAGAACCTCGAGCAGGCGATCTTCGAGGAGCGGCCGAACCAGGCCTCCTCGAACATCTACGAGCTGCGCAAGGAGCTGATCGCGATCCGGCGGGTCGGCGGGCCGATGCGCGACGCCATGGTGGTGCTGCTGCGGCGCGACCTCGGTCTGTTCACCCGCGAGGCGCAACGCTACCTCCAGGACGTCTACGACCACCTGATCCGCGTGGTCGAGCAGGTCGAGGACTACCAGGACCTCACCGCCTACGCCGCCATCTTCGCGGCCATCACCCTGATCACCGGCATCTACGGCATGAACTTCCAGCACATGCCGGAGCTCGGCTGGCGCTTCGGCTACGGCTACGCGCTCGGGCTCATGGTTGGCGCCGCCAGCGGCCTGTGGGTCTACTTCCGCCGCAAGCGCTGGCTCTGAGGGCGGGGCCGGCGCCCGGTTGGGCGGCACCGGGGCCGGGTGGCACCAGGCCGGCCCCGGGCCGGGCGGGCCTCCGGCGGCCTGGTCACACGAGGCTGTCGAGCCAGGCCTGGCGCAGGTCGGCGTAGCGGCCGGTCCCGCGCACCAGCTCGCCGGGCGGGCCGTCCTCGACGATCCGGCCCTGGTCGAGCACGAGCACGCGGTCGGCGATCTCCACGGTCGACAGCCGGTGGGCGATGATCATCGCCGTGCGCTCCGCGAGGATCGTGCGCAGGGCTCGCTGGACCTGCCGTTCGCTCGGCACGTCCAGCGAGGAGGTGGCCTCGTCCAGGACCAGCACGGCCGGATCGGCCAGGAACGCCCTCGCGAACGCCACCAGCTGCCGCTGTCCGGCCGACAGCCGGCCGCCGCGCTTGCGCACGTCGGTGTCGTAGCCGTCGGGCAGCGCGGCGATGAACTCGTGCGCGCCGATCGCGCGCGCGGCCCGCTCGATCTCCGCCGGGCCCGCGCCCGGCCGGCCGAAAGCCACGTTGTCGGCTACGGTCCCGCTGAAGAGGAAACTCTCCTGGGTCACGATCACCACCGCGCGGCGCAGGTCGTGCTCCGCCAGGCGGCGAAGGTCGACGCCGTCGAGCGTGATCGTGCCCTCCACCGGGTCGTAGAAGCGTGCCACCAGCCGCGCGATGGTGGTCTTGCCGGCGCCGGTCGCGCCGACCAGCGCGACCGTCTGCCCCGCCGGGATCTCCAGGTCGAGGCGGGGAAGGACCGGCCGGTCGCGCCGGTAGCCGAAGCGAACCCCGCTGAAGCGGACCGTCCCGGCGGGCGCTTCCAGGGCGACCGGCCGCTCGGGCTCCGGCACCGACGGCGCCTCCTCGAGGACGCCGGCGAGTTTCTCGACCGCTGCGCCGCCACGGCGCCTCCTCGAGGACGCCGGCGAGTTTCTCGACCGCTGCGCCGCCGGACTGCAGCGAGTTGTAGAACTGGCTCAGCTCCTGCATCGGGTCGAAGAAGCGCCGCAGGTACAGCAGGAACGCGGCCAGCACGCCTATGCGACAATGCTGTACCGAGATATAATGCGCTGGGCAGGCACGACACGGCTACCATCGAGGGATGGGCAATGGGACGCGCAGCCTACGAACGGCTCTCTCAGGATCGCGGGAAACGAAGCCCAAGCATCGCCAATCAACGGTTTGACATTGAGGAGTACTACCAGCGCAACGGTTGGGAGTTCGATGAGTCGTTGAACTTCTCGGACGATGACATCTCGGCGTCGAAGTATTCGACCAAAGAGCGACCGGGTTACAACGCCCTGTTGGCGACGATTCGCGTCGGGCAAATCGAGGCGGTCGTTGCCACCGAGGTCACCAGGCTCTTCCGGCGCGTTGAAGACCTGCTGGAAGTCCATGCCATTGTGTTGGACGTACAAGCGCGATCGTTCGTGATCGAGACGGCACCCGGCGGCGCACGCTACGATCTGATGACCAACGAAGGGTTTCATAATGCGCTTGACGCGGTTGTCGAAGCGTCGCGTGAGTCCGGGAAGATCAGTGACCGCGTGAGGCGTGCCAAGCGTGCCCGTGCGCGTGAGGGCCGTTGGCACGGCGGCAACCGTCCCTATGGCTATGAGCGCGCAAAGCTGATCTTGGACGCAGAGGGGAACATCACCAACCGCGGTCGGCTCGTGGTGGTTGAGTCCGAAGCGACGATCATTCGTGAGCTGACTGCACGCATCCTCAACGGCGAAGCGCTCACCAAGATCACGGCGGACCTGAACGAACGCAAGGTGCCGACAGCCACAGGGAACGGTCGGCTCTGGCATCCGGCGACGATCCGGAATCTGTTCCGGTCAAAGCGCATTGCCGGCATCCGTGAGGATCAGGGTGCGGAGTATCCGGCAAGCTGGCAAGCAATCATCACCATGGAAGACTTTGAGCGCGTTTCGCTTGTGCTTGGGGATGCGGCTCGCTACGTCGGCGCCGCGAAGAAGGGAGTTCGCTCGTACTTGCTGACCGGGATTGTCGAGTGCGGCATTTGCGGGGCCGACGGCCAGACGCATGTGAAACTGTATCCTGGTGCGATGTGGGGCAAACAGCGCATCAAGCAACGCAAGTATGCCTGCAAGACGCTCGACCACTATGGCCGACAGATTGGTTGCGGCAAGATCGTACGGCTCGCTGATCCCGTCGAAGCACTCGTCAGCGAGGCTGTCTTGGCGCGCTTCGAGAGTGAAGATCTCGCGGCACTCGTGGCACCAGATGCGCCAGCGGAACTCCACGAGCTAGCCGCCCAATTGGTCGAGGATCGGCGGCGCTTGGAGCAAGCGAATCAAGATCGCTACCGTCGCGCCGGTGACCCGTTGAGGCTTGATCTACGGGACTTCGCGCGTATCAGAGCAGAAATTGAGGACGCGATGGAGAGCGTCCGGCGGCGCATGGCACGACTCGAACAAGGTCAGACGCTTGCGAGCATTCCCATCGGCAGGACGCTACGGGCGGCATGGTACGCGGCGGACCTTGGTTGGCGTCGAATCGTGCTTTCCCTCGTGGTCGAGCGCGTCAAGTTGCTTCCTGGTCATCCTGGTTCGCGCCTGTGGCCCACGGAAGATGACGAGCACTACGAGGACATCCTCAAGCAATATCCTGACGGGCCATGGCGGTTCGACGGGTCTCGCGTCGTGATTTCTTGGAAGGTTTAGAACTGCGTTGCCGTACCGGCGCCATCTGAGCCAGCAGCTCGGCCATACTTGCGAGCGTTGGCTTGTCCTCGACTTTGAGGGGCACGTCCGATGCCGCAGTGGACTGTTCGAGCCATGCGTTGAAGTCGAACGGCGGCTTTTGTTCGCTCAACGCTCGGCTCCCCTTGCTCGTCATTCTGCTAGCTCGACCCGGCGGCGCGGCCACGACTCCCCCAGCGGCAGGCACGCCGAGGGCAAGAGTCGGGCATTGATTGGCTGCGGCAATCCGGGTCTTTTCGGGTGAGGCGGTAGAACCGGTCCGGGAAGGCATAGCGGGGTCACCACAGGCTTAACAGCGCCGCGAGCTGAGCTGATGGCGGCGCGACAGTGCGGCTGCACGCAAGGCCGTGAGCCGCGCGGTCCGCGGGGACAGATTGTCAGTGAGGCGGAGCTGGTATGGCCGCGGTAGCGCTTGGTTTGCCCGGGGCTGCCGTTGCGGTGCCGATGGCTCGCAGGTGTGCGCTGCGGTGAGGCGAGGGCAACTCGTGCCCGGCGGGTGGCGATGCATCCGCCGGCCTCGCCAACGCCGATTCCAACGACATCAGCCGAGGCCGCAGGTGGGTGGCGGTAGAGGTCCGCCGCGGTGGGGTGACTAGGACACAGAGTCAGCATGTCTCCTGCCTTGCCATGCAACCTGTCATATCATCGTTTTAACTACGTTTGCTTTCAGTATCCCTCAGTATCGTCAGAAAGGTGAGAGGTACCAGGGACCTGCAGCATGCGACCTTGCCCTTACCTACGACCGGATCAGCGCACCCAGCAGCAGCAACCTTGTTACCGAGGCGCCGAGCAGCACCGATGACCGGTGCCGTGAACCCGCTGTCAGCTCACGCGAGCACCCTGACCACAAGGGGCGGTGATTCGGGCCAACGCCAGCCCGATCAGGGTCACGGTGCCCACGCGGCAGCCCGACGTCGGGAGGGGGCCGTGCTGCCGCAGGCACGCCCCGAAGGGGCGCGCGAGCGCTTGCCGATTCCGGCGGAGCATCTCGCAGGAATCAACGGCGAAGGTCGCGGCCGGGCGGCTTACCATCTCCCCGGCCGCGGGCGGCGCGTGGTCACGGCCCGGGGCGCCGGCCGGTCAAGGACGGCCGAAGGACGACCTCCCACTGGGCTGGCGTGAAGGTCGAACCCTATTCCGCTTGGTCTGCTTCATGCACCTCACCCAGAGGGAGCCTGTCGCGGACGCGCTCAGGCCCCTGCTCAGCGCAACAGCCCACAACAGCAAGAAACCCAGAGGAAACGCTGGACTGCGGATACTGTGTCCGACACCTGTTCGACAACTTGGCGATGAAGATCCCCCGCGCGCTGATGACCGACGAGGATGCCGTCCGGCTCCTGGTGAGCCACGGTTCTTCCAGCCGCATGTGACCTCTCAGTCCAGCGCCCGCCGCGGCGGCGCCAGAGAGCCTTTCGCGCTCGGTGATCGCGCGAGACCGGTCGATCCGCTCGTCGATCTCCTGGTCAGAGTCGGCGTAGTAGCGCAGGCATGCCTCGACTCGGTCAATCCGTGGCTCCAGGTAGGCGACCGCCTGTTCCACCGAGTTGTAGTTCTGGCGGTCATCTCGATGACGTGCCATGTCGACCCGGGCGCCGCGCAGCGTCGAGCGGCGGGCAGTGGCGCCATCCCGGTAGCAGGTGAGCTGCCGCTCGTCCATCAGCTGACCCTCCCCGACGCAGCGCTCGGCCGAGGGCTGTCCGGGGCTGACCCCACTCGCGTGCTGGGCGCTTGAGGTGCTCAAGCGCACGCGGTAGCGCCCGAAGAGCAAGCGGCTGCCTGGCAGCGACCAATCGTGCCATCGAGCTCTCCCTGGTTGCCGGTGATATATGACGGGTGAGCTTCTGGCGGCTGCGGTGGTTATCGCCATTGCCAGCTGCGCAGCAGCCGAGCGAACGCGTCCACCGTCGACGTGACGCCGGCCGCTCTGGCCTCGACGGTCACGAAGTATCGGTCGGCGCCGTGGTCGACCACCAGCTGGCGGCCTCGCAGGAGCCCGCCTGCGGTGGGGAACTGGAAGTCGTAGGTGATGGCGGGTTCGCCGGCGAGCGTCGCGGGCCGCGTGGTGCCGAGTACCCGTCCCTTTGGTGCTCTGGCGAGTTCGGCGGCGACCAGCCGTGGAAGCTGAGTGAGTCGTGTCTGCCGGGCGCCGGGCGGGGTGGTGATGACGGTGATGGTCGCGGCGAACCCGCCGGTCACCGGTCCGGTCAGGACTAGGTCGGGGCGGATGGGGCCAAGACGTCCGCTGAGGTCCGCGGAGCAGTCCTGCCAGCCCGCCGGCCGCTGCAGCCGGTAGCCGTGCCCGGTCATCTCGGCTGCGGTCCCCTCGGCGCCGAGTCGAGGTGGTGGAGAGGTCGGCGCTGGGGCCAGCTGGCCGTAGACGACAGCGTGCTGGCGGGCGGCAAGGTTGCCGGCCAGGGTGCCAGCCAGCAACACCAGCAGGCTGCCGACTAGAGCCCAGCACGCTCGCGGGCGCCGCGGGTGGTGGCCGTGGCCGGCGACGCCAGAGAGCCCGTGCCCCGGCAGGTGCTGGGGTGGCGGCATGCTGGGCGGCGTGGTGGTGGCCGTGGGCGCGGCCGGGCGGCGTGGTGGGCGCCACCGTGGTGGCGGCGCGTGACGGGACGGCCAGGCTGCTCTGGCGGATTCGGGCATGGCTGCGTCTGCTCCTTCGGCGTCGGGGGTCTCATTTGCTTGGGCGGGTGGCTCCGATGTAGTCAGCGCGGAAGGCGTTGGCGATGCGGACGAGCGCGCCGGTGTGGGGTGCTTCGATCATCTGTCCGTTGCCGATGTAGATGCCGACGTGGTGGACGGTGGCGGGGTCGCTGGTGTCGTGGGCGAAGTAGACGAGGTCGCCGGGGAGCAGCTGGCTCGGGTCGGGGATGTGGGCGCCGGCGGAGGCGTATTGGGCGGCCGAGTTATGGGGCAGCGTGACGCCGGCGGCAGCCCAGGCCATCATGGTCAGTCCGGAGCAGTCGAAGGTGCCGTTCTCGCCGTCGCCGCCCCACTGGTAGGGCGTGCCGAGCTGGGCGTAGGCGAACGCAACTGGGCGCTCGGCGGCCAGCGGGGCGGCCTAGCCGGTCGCGTAGGACTGGGCGGTCGCGTAGGACTGGGCGATCTGGAGGACCTTCTGCACATACCACTGGGCGTGGTTGTAGGCGAGGATCGCCTGGGCCAGGTCGCCGCCGTGGTCGCGCAGCGCCGTGCACAGGTAAGCGGCGGCGGTGGGGATCGCGTCGGCGGGGTCGTAGGGGTCGGCGCGGCCGTCGGCGTTGCCGTCCACCGCGACCCGCCAGAAGGCGTCACCGGCCGGGCCGACGCCAACGTCCATCTGCATCGGCCCGGCCGCGCCGGCACTGTTGGTTCCGGAGGTGACGCCGGGCGCGACCAGACGGCCATGATTGGTCTCGACCTTGCCGATGGCGGCCAGCACCGACCAGGGCAGTCCTGAACAGGTCTCGGCGGCCGCCTGGTACAGGGAGAGGTAGCTCGGGGGGATGTCCTGGGTGGCCTGGGAGGTGGGGACGCCGTCGGCGAGGCTGGCGGCGCCGGCGAGGGTGGCCAGCAGGAGCAGCACGACGAGGAACATGGCTGCGCCGCTGCCGCAGGCAAGCGCCACCGTGCGCGCCTTCATCGCGGGAGTTCCCCGACCGTGCTGGTGGCCCGCGTGGCGTCTGGCGGCTGCGGGCAGGCCAACCAGGCCAGCAGCGCGGTCCTGCTGAACAGGTAGCCCTTGCCTGGCTTCCGGCAGGGTAGCTTGCCCTGCTTAGCCCAGCGTGCCAGCAGCTTGGGGTGGACTCCGAGCAGCTCCGCAGCCGCGGCGGTGTCGAGCACCTCGCGGCCGCCTGGAACATCCCGGGTGAGTCCGCTGCCCATTGACCGCTCCCTTCAACAGGTGCATGCTGGCGACCGGAGGTGAATGGAGGCAAACGAAAGCTACTGAGGGGAACCAGGCTAGCCTGTAGGCGAGTGAATGGGAAGAGGAGGTTCGGGGAGGATCGCCGGTGCGGCGACGAAGCGTTCGCCCGGCGGCCTGGCATCACCAGCGCATCGCACGACCAGGAGGACCCACATGCCGCAACTGCCACTGGCCAACCTGCTGCTGTCCGCCCACTACCTGGGGATGCGGCTGCTCGGCACGCGCTCACCGACCTGGATCCTCGCCGCGCCGGCGGCGCAGCAGAACGGGGGAGGGTTCATCCACGTCACCCCGGCGCCGACGCTGCCAGGCTCCAACCTGCCCGCGATCCTCATCAACGGGCTCGCCCAGCTTGCCATCGCCGCCTCGGGGATCGGCGTCATCATCGGCGCCGCGTCCTGGGGGCTCGGCAGCCTCGGCGGCAACTACGGCCGCGTCGAGGTCGGCAAACGCCTGACGCTCTACTCGGTCATCGGCGGCCTGATCGTCGGCGCCGCCGCCGCCATCATCAACTGGGCCGTCGGCCTTGGCCAGCACGCCAGCCCTGGCTCGTTCGGAGGCTGACGATGGTCTTGCACCCAGCGACCTTGCCCAAGGCGCCCCCGGCCTGCGGCCACCACCCGGCGCGCCCCTGGCTGTGGCTGGTTGGGCTCGCGGCGGTCCTGCTGGTCGGCGTCCTGGTCGGACGGCTCAGCGCACCATCAGCCGCACCGCCGACGCTGGCGGTCATCCACGACGACCGGGGTGCCACCGGATACTCCCGCGTGGCCGCCGGCGTGCCCATCGGCTACGCCCACACCGAGCGCGGTGCCGTCAGCGCCGCCACCAACTACCTGGCCGCCCTGGCCACCGCCGCCACCGCCGACGCACCCCGACGGCATCAGATGATCGCCAGCCTGGCCGCAGCCCAGTCGGCCGCCTCCCTGCAGCGGCAGTACGACTGGGCCAGCGGGCAGGTCCGCCGTGACCTGCACCTGGATCAGCCGACCGATGTGCAGGTTGTCGTCCGCCTGGTCCCGGTGGGCTGGCAGGTGTCGCGCTATACGGATGCCACCGCCGAGGTGGTCGTCTTCGGCACCGGGCTGTACGGCTCCAGCGTCGGCGTCCCCGTGCGTGAGACCTGGGGGGTCAACACGGTCACCCTCACCTGGCAGGGCGACGATTGGAAGCTTGTCCGCAGCGTGACCCAGACCGCGATCGTGCCGCTGGCGGATCCGCGAAGCCGAGCCGTTGACGACAACGGCTCCGGCCTGGCGCCGCAGGTCAGCGCCTTCAAGGAGTACCGCTATGGCTCGTAGCCGCCACCGCAGGCTGCTCTGCCTGGCCGCCGCGGCGCTGCTTGCGGTTCTGCTCGCCAGCGCGGGAGCGGCGCACGCCGCGCCCAGCCCACCGGGCCCCTCGGCATCGCCGCCGGCGACCACCAACCCGACGTCCCCAGCCCCCGCGCCAGGGACCACCAACCCGGCGTCTCCGGGGCCCACGCCTACCGACCCTTCCACGCTCGGGCGCGGCCCGGGCCCATGCGAGGGCATGCCGTTCCCGCTCAGCGGCATCTGCCAGGCCACCGCCAGCTCCCTGACGCGCATCAACCCGTTCACCTGGGTGTTCAAAGGTCTCACGGCCGTGGCGGCCGAGACGGCCGCGTGGCTGCTCAAGCAGGTCGGCGCGAACATTACCGCCACCACCACCCCCGAGCTTGGGTTGCCATGGTTCACCAACCGCTACGGGGCGACCCTAACGATCGGGCTGCTGCTGGTGGCGATGTTCACGTTCCTGGCGGTCATGCAGTGCCTGCTGCGCGGCGCCGGCGCCGAGATGGTCCGCATCGTCGTGTTCTACCTGCCAGGCGCGGTCGTGCTGATGTTTCTGGCACCGACCTTCACGATGCTGCTGCTGCGCCTGTGGGATGACTTCACCACGCTGGTCGCCCAGGGCAACGGCGCCGACGTCAAGGCGGCGGTCGGGCGCGTGGCCGACCTGCTCGGCACGCTTGCCTCCGCGAGCCCACCGCCCACCTCCATCCCCGTGGGCGTTGGCATGTTCATGAGCTGCCTTGTCGCGCTGGGAGCGGTCGTGGTCTGGCTGGAGCTGCTGCTGCGCGACGCCGCCGTGTACGCGGTGGAGTTGTTCGTGCCCCTTGGCCTGGCCGCGCTGGTGTGGCCGGCGGTCCGCGGCTGGTGCCGACGCATCATCGAGGTCCTCGTCGCGGTCGTCGTCGGTAAGTTCTTCATCGTGGCGATCGTCAATCTGGCGATCACCGGGCCGGTCGGTCAGACCACCGGCGACATGATGGCTGTCCTGGGTGCGTGCGTGGCGCTGCTGTTCCTGGCGGCGTTCGCTCCGGTCGCCGTGCTGAAGCTGATCCCCGTCGCGGGGGCCGAACTGTCCGGGGCGCTCCACTTGCGCGGCAGCCTTTCCCAGGCGGCGGCGACCGTTGGGGCCACCGAGGTGACCGGCGCCGCCCGGCAGGCGCTGATGAGCAACGTGCGTGTCGGCGCGGCGGGCGCGGCCAGTCGTGGCGGGGCAGCCAGCGGGGCCATGCTTGGGGCGGCAGCGGCCCGTGACCTTGCCTGGCCGGGGCAGCCTGCCGGCCCGCCGCCAGGCCCGCCGCCGTCGCCACCGCCAGGAGGGTGAGGCGATGAGCAGCCGCGTGCCAGTACCGGCTCGCTACCAGCTCGGACCGCTGGAGCGCCGCGGGATCCTTGGGCTGCTCCGGCCCGGGCAGGCCGCCCTGACGCTGGCCAGCATGCTCGGCGGCTCCGCCGCCGTCACCGCCACCCGGTCAGGCGCCGGACTGGTGTTGGCCAGCGCCATCCTAAGTGGCGGCCTGGCGCTCGCGTTCCTGCCGATCCACCAGGGACGCACCGCCGACGAGATCGTTCCAGCGGTCCTTGGCTACCTGCGCCGTCACGGCCGCCGGCGGGACCTCTACCGGTCCGCCGCCGCCGAAACCGGCTTCACCCTCGACGGTCCGGCGCCCAGCTTCGCGCTCCCCGCAGAGATCGGTCGGGTCGACTTCCTCCAGGTCCCCTACGGGCGCGGCACCCTGGGCGTTCTCGCCGACCGCCAGGCACGAACCTACCTGGCGGTCATCGCCTGCGCCGCCCAGAGCTTCGTCCTGCTCGACGAGGCCGACAAGGCCGCCCGCCTGGCCGGGTTCGCCGAGGTGGCCAAGGCGCTTGCCCGGCAGCGCTCGGCCGTGCGACGCCTGCAGGTGATGGAGATGGTGGTGCCAGGCGACCGTCAGGCGCTGCAGCGCCACTTCGACGTCCACCAGGACCCTGCCGCGCCCGCCGAGGCACTGGCCAGCTACCAGGACCTGATCGGCGGCACCCGGACCGTGGCCGGCGAACACCGGGTCTATGTGGTCGCCGCGCTCGACCCGGGCAGGGCAAGCCGCGCCATCCGCAGCTACGGCGGCCGCAACGTCGACGTGGGCGCCACTGCCGTGCTCGCCCGTGAGGTCCGCGCCCTCATCCGCCGCCTGGAGCGGGCCAGCATTGAGGTCCGGGAGGCCCTGTCACCCCGCGCGTTGGCTGCGCTTGTCGCCTGCGCCTACGACCCCGACCGTCGACCGCAGGTCGCCAAGCGCATCCACGTCGGCGCGGACTTCGAGGGCGTCGACCCGCGCAGCGCCTGGCCCGGCCGGGCCGGGCCGGAACATCCCGACCACTACCGGCACGCCGGCGTGGTGTCCACGACCTACTGGGTGGCCGAGTGGCCCCGCGTGCCGGTCCACGGCGAGTTCCTGGCGCCGCTGCTGGTCTCCTCCAACGTGCTGCGCACGTTCTCGCTGGTGTACGAGGGCGTCCCGGCGACCAAGGCGATGCGGCAGGCGACCTTCGCCAAGACCAGCGACCTGGCCGACGACGCCCTGCGCCAAAAGCTCGGGTTCCTGAACACCGCGCGGCGCCGCAACCAGCTGCAGGCCGTGGAGCGCCGCGAGCAGGAGCTGGCGGACGGCCATGTGGACGTGCGGTACACCGCTTGGGTCACCGTCACCGCCCGCGACCCCGAGGAACTGGAGGTCCGGCGCGAGGAGGTGGAGGAGCTGGCCAGCCAGTGCCGCCTGGAGTTGCAGGTGGCCACCTGCGAGCAGGCACGGGCGTTCACCTTCGGCGCGCTGCCACTGGCCCGCGGCCTGAAGCGGGCAGGGGCCCTGACATGAGCACGGTGCTGTCCAAGCGGCCGGCACACCGGGCCACGACCGCGCACTTCCAGGCGATCTACCCGCTGCTGGCCGACGGTGGCCTCGGCACGCGGGGGCCATACATCGGTACCGACGTCTACGGCGCCGACGTGTGCTACTGCCCGTGGGAGCTGTACGGCCGGGAGATCACCGGGCCGAACATGCTGGTCGTCGGGCAGATCGGCTACGCGAAGTCGGCGCTGACCAAGAGCTACGTCTTTCGGCAGTTGGTGTTCGGCCGGGCCGCCTGGGTGGTCGACCCCAAAGGGGAGTACGAGGGGCTGTGCGACGCGGTCGGCGTGGAACCGATCCGCTTCGTGGCTGGCGGGACGCTGCGCCTGAACCCGCTGGACCCGATGATCGACCAGGATGCGCAGCTGACGCTGCTGCGGTCGATCGGCGAGGTCATGCTTGGCCGCAGCCTGCGTCCCGACGAGGACGCGTGCCTGGAGCGGGGCCACAGCGAGGTGACCGCCGCCGCGCAGCGGCGGCACGTCCAGCCGATCCTGCCGGAGGTGGTCGGCTGGCTGCTGGACCCCTCCGAGGCGGCGGCCGCCGAGCTGCACACCACCCGGCCGCGGCTGGCCGAGGAAGGCCGCCAGCTGGCGCTTGCGCTGCGGCGCACGGGCGCCGGCGACCTGCGCGGCATGGTCGACGGGCCGACCTCGCCCGGGCTGGACCTGTCCGGGCGGCTGGTGGTGTTCAATCTGCGCCAGGTCAACGACGCGGCCCGGCCGATCCTGATGGCCTGCACGGCCGCGTGGTTGCAGGGCGCCTGGGCCCGTGACGACGGCGTCAAGCGGATCGTCGTGCTCGACGAGGCGTGGGTGGTGCTGCGGCACCTGGCGATCGCCCGCTGGCTGCGGGAGAGCTGGAAGCTGGCGCGCCAGTACGGCGTGCAGAACATCGCGGTGATGCACCGGCTGTCGGACCTGACCGCCGCCGGCGACAGCGGCTCCGAGCAGGTGCAGCTGGCCAAGGGGCTGCTGGAGGACTCCGAGACCCGGGTGATCTACCGGCAGTCGCCTGGCGAGGTCGAGCAGGCCCGCGAGCTGCTCGGCCTGACCCAGACCGAGGTCGACGAGATCCCGCTGCTGGAGCGGGGCGAGGCGCTGTGGCTGGTCGGCAACCGGCGGCTGCTGGTCAAGCACGAGCTCAGCGACTCCGAGCGAAAGCTGGTCGACACCGACGCCAACATGCACGTGGAACAGGACGGATGATGCGGCCCCGCGCGAGTGTGCGGTCGGCGCCCGACGCGCGCGGACGTCCCAACCCGCCCGGTGTGAACAGCGACTGGATGACGGTGGGGATCGGTCTGCTGCTGCTGCTGTTTGCCGCCAACCTGTTGTGCTGGCTCATCGGGCAGCTGGCCAGCCTGCTGTTCGGCGGCGGCTGGCCGCACGCGACCCCCACCCAGGTCGACCTGGTCCGCCTGCTCCGCGACCCTGGCGACCCGGGTGCCGCCTGGCCGGTCGGCGCCATCCACCGGCCCAGCCCGGCCGGGTTCTGGGTCACGGCGGTGCTGCTGGGCGGCGTCGCCTTCACCGCGGGCTGGCGCGGGCTGGCCTGGTATGAGCAGCGGCGCCGCCATCAACCCGGGGATCGCAGCTCGTGGGCCAAGGCCGGCGACCTGGACGACCTGTACGTGCCCGACCCGACCAGCTCCCCGCCGTGGTGGCTGCCCCAGCGTCTGCGGCCCGAGCGCAGCAACCGGCTCATCCTCGGCCGGTTCGGTCGCCGCCTGATCGCGGCTGAGGGCGTGCAGGGCGCCTGCATTCTTGGCCCCACCCGGTCACAGAAAACGGTCGGGTTCATCGTCACCACGCTGCTTGAGCGCCTGGTCGGGCCGGTGGTGACCACCAGCGTCAAACCCGACGTGCTGCGCGCAACCCTGGACTTCCGGCGTGAGCTTGGACGGGTCTGGGTCTTCGATCCCAAGGAATCCACCGGCCTGCCAACCGCGCACTGGTCGCCGCTGACGGCCTGCCTGCGCTACGAGGGCGCCAAGGAGATGGCGCTGGCACTGGTCAGCGCGGCGCAACTGGAGGCCGGCGGACGTGAAGGCGCCAAGTTCTGGGATCTCAAAGCCTCCCAGCTGCTTGCCCCCGTGCTGTTCGCGGCCGCCCACACCAGCGGCCGGATGCTGACGGCGATCAACTGGCTGCGGCTCAACAAGAAGGACCCGGTGGTGCGGGCCCTGGAGAGCGTCGGCGGATCCGATGCGAGGGAGGCTCTCAACGAGTTCCACGCGGGCTACAACACGGAGGCGCGGCTGAAGTCCAACATCGCCGCCACGGCCCTTGGGGTTCTGGACGTGTACACCACCCCCTCGGTCGCCAAATCCGCGCAGGTCACTAGCCTGCGCCGCCCCGAGCGGGTGGAGGCCGGCCGGCAGGCGCGTGAGCGGCGCCTGGCGGCACTGCGCCGCGAAGAGACACGGATGCGGCAGACCGCCGAAAGCACCAACCCGGGCCAGATGACCCCCGCGGAGATCCAGGCGTTCTACGAGCGAGCGCAGCGAGTCCGCGCCGAGCGGGAGGACCTGGAGCAGGAGATCGCCGAGGAGGACGCGGCCACCTTCGAGGCGTACGACCCGGCGCTGGACTTCGACCCCGACCAGTTCTTGGACGGGCACAACACCCTGTACCTGTGCGCCCCCGAAGACCAGCAGGAGCAGCTCGCACCGCTGTTCCAGGCGCTGATCATGGAGGTCTACCGCACCGCGCGGACCCGCGCGCATGCCAGCAGGACCGGCCGCCTGGCGCTGCCGCTGCTGCTGCTGCTGGACGAGACCGGCAACGTCGCGCCACTGCGACAACTGGATGTCATCGCCTCCACCGGGGTGGGCCGCAACATCCAGCTGGTCACCGTCTGGCACAACCTCGGCCAGATGTTTCACCGCTACGGCCGCGATGTGGCCATGACCATCCTCAACAACCTGTGGGCCAAGGTCGTGCTCGCCGGCGTCTCGTGCACCGACACCGCGGAGTACTTCTCGACCCTTGTCGGGCGGGAGGAGATCGTCCGCTGGGGCATCACGCGACAGCCCGACGGGCGCCGGTCCGCCAGCGAGTCGATCACGGAGCGTCAGCTTGCGCCTCCGGAGGGAGTGCGCCAGATCAAGCCGGGAGCGGGCATCCTTGTCTACCGGGACCTTCCAGCGGTCGCGTTGCGGCTGCGCCCCTGGTATGAGGACTGGGCGCTGGTCGACAAGGTCAACCCCGACTTCGCGCGGCAGGAGTGTGAGTACTACGCGCAGAACACGCACGGCGTGGAGCGGCGCCGGGCCCGCCGGCGGCTCCGCCAGCTCCGACGACGGCAAGCCCGCCACCCACGGCGGGCACCTGGCACGCACGCAGAGGATGCCAGCGAGCCCCGCGCTGGCACCGCTGACCGGCACGACCCCACCGCCGACAACCGGCAGGATCGACGATGAACCCCGGGTGGCCTCGCCAGCCGCAGCCGAGTCGACTCGAGTCGTTGACGTTGTTCTCGGCCGCCATCCGGCAGCTGCGTGAACATCGCCACGCTGGCCACGGCGAGGCGGGCTTTACGACCTGGGAGCTGTACCAGGCGTTGCTCATCCAGGCGGCCAGCGGCTACACGCATGCCAGGACCTTGTTCAGCGAACATGACCTGGTCGTCGCGCTGGAGCGCCACCAGCCCGAGGTCAACGGCGGGCACCTCCGGCGGGAAGGCTACGGCCGGCACGGCCGCTGGTCCTGGCACGAGGACCTGGACCACGACCCCGCCGCCGGGCGCTCCCCGGCGCCACACCAACCCCACGACCAGCACCATCGGCCACCCACGCCGTCCAGCCGCCACGGCCACCCGCCACTGCACACCCACGTGGTCGCCGACAACCTGCAGCCCGACCACGGCCAGCCGCTGACAGCGGCGGCCTCGCCCGGCGCGCCCGGGTCGCCGTGGTGGCTGGTCTTCTCCGACAGCGAGCAAGCACGCCAAGCTGCCAGCGAGCAGATCGCCGCCAGCGACCGGGCCGGACTGCCGGTTGACCCGCAGCTGCGCGGGTTTGCCCTGGGGGAGCAGCCACCCAACCAGCCGTGGCCACCAGCGCCGCGGCTCGACGGGTTCATCCAGGTCCCTCCTGGCGACGAGGACCTCGACATCGGGCACGACCTGTGAGCCCGCACACCTGAGAGGTTGTCATGCACAGCCATCGCCCACTCCGACCAGACGTGCATCCCGGCCCGTACGTCCCCGACGAACGCGAGCTGTCTCACGACCTTGCGGCCGAGGCGCTTGAACTCGACCCGAACGACTGGACTCTGGAGCACTGCACCGCCCACCTCGCCGAGGAGCACCCACAGGTGACGTCATGGCCGGATGACAACCCGTTCATGGCCCATGACGACGACCAGCGTGCCTGGAACTATGACCACAGCCACCAGGCGCTCAGCGACACCGCAGCGCTGCAGGCAGATCCGGACTGGACCGCGGCTGACGCGGCGGAGCTGCGCCGGATCCTGACCTCGCTGTTGGGCCCGCCCAACCCGTCGCTGTCGGCTCCCGCCGAGGAACGCCATGCCGGCGAGCACGGCATTGGACGCTGCGGTTCTGCAAGCGGCGCGTCACGATGATCCCGGCGGGTTCGACCGCGGTTGAGCGGTTTCGTCGCAACGCCGCGATCAAGCTTGTCGCTCCCACCATGTACGTTCTTTGAGTATGCGGTGGCCACGGTGGAACCGGGTGAGACAGGCGCCAACCGAGCAGGCGCTCGGCTACCAGCTGTCCACCTTCGGCGACGCGGCAAGCCCGCTTGAGGAGGTCACCCTCGACCGGCTCGCCGAAGGCAGTCACCAGGTTCCCCCGGACGATCCCGGGCAGCTGACCGCCACGGCGCTGCAGCTGGGAAGGCGGCTCTACGAGGACCTGCAGGTCATCCGAGCCAGCCGCCGCTGGAACGTCGGCGTCCCCGATCCGCTGGAGTTCGCGCCCGGCGACGTGCTCGCCCTGCGTTACTTCGCCACCGATCCGCTGATCCGCCAGTGCCTGCGGATTCTGCAGAGCCTGGACCAGCCGCTCGCGGCTGGGGTGCTCGGCCGCCACCGCACCGACTTGCGCCACCGCGTCCGCCGCAATCTCTTCCTCGCACAGACCCAACTCGACGCGGCTACCTACTTCCTGCCCGTCACCAGCGCTATCGGGATCCTGGCCAGCACCCCACCCGCCGACGAACTGGTCGACGCGATCCGGTTGCCGTTCCGGGCGGTGAGTGTCTACTTCGGCGCCGACCTGGAGATCGACCAGCGGTTCATCCGCTGGTCGGAGGGCCACCTCACCGAGCGGCCAGGCACCGCCCAGACCATGGCCGCCCTCTACAACCGGCCAGGGGAGGCCGCCGCCACCCAGGACATCGTGCTGGCGTTGCGGGAGTTCGGCGGCTACCTCTCCGGTGTCACCCTGCTCGCCGACGACGATGGCCGCCTCGCCGATCACACCTCTTGGATCGTGGCGACCAACCCACCCGAAGATGCCAGCGAGCTCGCCCGACACGACCGGCTGCGCGGCACCGCGGACGGTTATCTGCCCGCCGCGACCCTGCGGCCGCTTGCCCTGAACCTTGCCGCGGCCGTCTGCTGGGCCGCCTGGACGCCGCCCAAGCCGCCGATCGAGCTGGCCGGCGAGCCCGGCAGCCGACCATGGCGCAAGGCCGTCAACACGGGCACGTACCGCCGTGTCGAGCGGGCCGGCGCCTATGCTGCCGTCCGGCTGCTGGACCTCGAGCGCACCACCCGCGGCGGCCGGCCAGAGCATGCCCAGCCCGATGAGGCATCCCGCGCCCGGCCTCGCGCCCACGATCGTCGCGGCTACTGGAACTGGTACCGGTGCGGCCCACGCGACGACTGGCATTACGAGGGCCGCTGGATCCCACCTCGCCGGATCAACGCCGACGTGGCGGAGACGGTCCCGGGCCGGCCGGTGTATCGGCTGCCCGTTCCCGAGCAGGCCGCTGTCGCGCTGGGCCTTGAGCAGCCACCATGACGCCAACCAGCGCGGCGCATCCGCCCGCCCGGCACCGGGCTCGGGCGGCGCCCGATCGGAGCCAGCTGGCCAGGGACCTGCCGCTCTTGGGTGGTCCTTGCGGCTGGGCGGAGCTCTCGCCGTGCGGCACCTACCGCTACCTGCTTGGCCGGCGGGTCGGCGCGGCGCAGCGGGGCCTGCTGTTGGTGTGCCTGAATCCCTCGACCGCCGACGCCAGCCTCGACGACCCGACGATCCGCCGGGCGGTCGGGTTCACTCGGCGGGAGGGCTGCGGGGTCCTGGAGGTCGTGAACCTGTTCGCCTTCCGCGCGACCGACCCGGCGGCGCTCCGCACCGCGCGCGATCCTGTCGGTCCCGCCAACGACAGGCTCATCGCCGCGGCGGTCGGCCGGGCCGCCGTGGTGGTCGTGGCGTGGGGGGTGGTTCACCGCCAACTTGCGTGGCGAGCGGGGGAGGTCGCCGCCGCAATCCGCCAGCAGCTTCCCGTGCTTGGGCACCGTGGGCCGTTCTGCCTGGGCACGACGGCCAACGGGTCGCCCCGCCACCCGCTGTACGTGCGAAGCGACCGGCCGCTGGAGCGCTGGTTGCCATGAGCCGAAGCCTGTGAGGCCGAACCAGCCCGCTGGCCTGGCCGCCTGTCCGAAGCCGCGCTGGCAGTGCACGGCTGGTCGCCGATGACCCGTGATCCTTTGGGATCCATCGTCTCTATTGGTGCAAGGGCCGCTGACTGACTGACCTTAGAGCACCCGGGCCAGCCTCCGTAGCACCAGCCGCTCAAGGGTGTCCAACACTTCTAGCAGCTGCTCCTGCGTCTGCTGGTAGTCGCGGTGCGAATGCTCGTCTGGGCCTCCGTCGCGGCGCGGCGGCGGTGGGAAGGGTAGTTCCGCCAGGCGCAGGAGCTTCCCGACGAGGCGCCGTTCGCGGCGGCCGAGCAGCACCACCGCTCGCTGCGCGTCACGCAGGCCTTCCGGCGTGAGCTGACCGGGATAGTTCCGGTCCTTGCTCCGCACGGCATCGATTGCCTCCAGCAGCCGCATCCTCGTGGCCCGCAGCTGTTCGCGGCGCGCGATGAACATCGCGCCGACCAGGGCCAGGACACCGCCAACCACGGCGCCGACGAGCGCGGCGGCCACGGTCACCCAGTCGGAGGTCGTCATCCCAGCGATTCCCCTATCCGCGGCTGCCACACCCCTGGACACATCAGGCCCCACCACCCGCCGGACCGGGCAGGACACCGCCGTCCCGCTGGAGCCCGAAACCTACCCGATCCGGCTCCTGACCGGCTCTCTA
>WNGQ01000705.1_pt1 | contig 40666 bp, 30 predicted proteins | sample 5407661 | NCBI WGS metagenome assembly WNGQ01 (sample SAMN13153382, study PRJNA577476) | soil metagenome | isolation source: 60 cm soil or saprolite under Garry oak tree replicate 2 | place: USA:California | collected 2016-06-15 | reverse complement strand
TCCTCCGGGATGAGTGTGCGGAACCGCCACCGGTTGGTACCCGATAAGACTCACCGGCTGCACGGCAAGCGTGTCGCAGTCCTGCTCTTCTCGCACTATCCTGCGGATCCGCGGCCCAGAAGAGCAGCCGAGGCATTAGCAGCTCATGGCGCCCACGTTGATCTCATCTGTTTGCGTGATGGCAACAGTGAAGCGGCGCGGGAGACTTATGGCAATATCAATGTCACACGTGTCCGGTTGAAGCGTGAACGCGGAGGTAAGTTTGGCTACGTTCGCCAGTATGTAGCATTTGTTTTGACTTCGTTTTCCTATCTCGCCTCAAGGTCGCTGACTCGCCGCTACCACCTCGTCCATGTGCATAACATGCCCGATGTTCTTGTTTTCGGCGCTATCGTTCCGAAACTTCTCGGCGCAAAAATCGTTTTGGACCTGCACGATCCAATGCCTGAGCTTATGCGGACGATCTTTAAACTGCCCGAAGACAGCTTCAGCGTCGTAGTTTTGAAATGGCTGGAGAAGTGGAGCATCCGGGTTGCGGACCTCGCGCTCACAGTGAATCTGGCGTGCAAAAGGATCTACTCTTCACGCAGTTGTCAGCCGCATAAGATCAAAGTCGTAATCAATTCGCCCGATGACCAGATCTTCCGCTTCCGCCGCGGTAGCGCTCCTGATGTGAATGGAAAGAACGGCAACGGTTCCAATCCTTTTGTGATTCTCTACCACGGGTCATTAGTCCGTCGGAACGGTTTCGACCTGGCGATGGAGTCACTGGAAAAAGTGAAGAAAACAATTTCATCGGTCCGGCTGAGAGTTTGCGGCAAACAAACAGAGTTTTTCGAACAGGTAATGGAATCGGCCCGCCAACGGGGACTCGATAGGAATGTCGATTATCTCGGCGTGCGCGATCTCAAAGGGATTGTCGAGGCAATTGAGGACTGTGACCTCGGCATCATCCCAAACCACCGCAACATCTTCACCGAAATCAATACGCCAACGCGGATCTTTGAATATCTAGCACTCGCGAAACCGGTGATTGCGCCGAAAGCAAAGGGTATTCAGGACTATTTCGGCGACAATGACCTCATTTTTTTCGAGCTCGGGAATGCAGACGATCTCGCCCGCAAAATCGAGTTCGCCTATTCTCATCCGGAGGAAGTGGCGGACACGGTGAAACGTGGCCAGGAGGTTTATCTCTCCCACACGTGGAGTCGCGAGCGACTCAGTTTGTTGAATTCTATCAGCGAGCTTCTGTAGAACGCTTGTCGAATACTGTGGACGCCCTTTGTCTCATACTCTTACTCGTTCTTGTGCTCATGCTCCAACACGCCGATCCTAATGAGCAAAAGCAAAGGAAAGAGCAAAAGTGAGAGAGACCTAGTACGGTTTCCCAAGTTAGCTTATCTGGCGGATCCCTTTGCTCTTCTACGGTCGCTCAAATGATTGGTGTCGTTGCCAATGAGGCTGAACATCGCGTTGTTGTCGAGTTGTTTGAGCTGTTTAAGACGCCTTGGGAATTCCATCGCCCGGGCGCTCATTACGACATCCTAATCTGCTCAAACAGCATGGTGCCAGAGAACAACGCGAGGTTGCTTTTCCTTTATGGTGCGCAGCGGCAGGCGTTCGAGGAGTGCCGAAGCATCACGACAATCTCTGCTTTCAGACACGATTTCGTTTCTTTTCGCGGCGTGCGAATGCCGATTTATGGAAGCTGCCTTCTGTTTAACAGCCCGGGCAACGAAGTTCTTATTCACGAAAGAACAAAGTCGGCTGCGGCTGTCTCGGTAGCTTCTGGCGATCAAACGGTGGTTCGCGTCGGCTTTGATCTGTTCGAAGAAGTCCGATACCTCTTGACGCGGGGCCAGCCGGCAGAATTTGCGAGCATACCCACGCTGGACCTCCACCTTTCGTTGCTCCGTGAGCTGATCGTTAGCTGCGGAGTACCTCTGGTCGAGATTCTGCCTACTCCGGCAGAACATCGCTTTATTGTGTGCCTCACCCATGACATTGATCACCCGCGCGTGCGCTATCATAAGTGCGACCACACGATGTTCGGTTTTCTTTACCGGGCGCTGATTGGCTCAGTCATCAACTTCTGCCGTGGAAGAAGATCTCCTCGACAAGTGGCTCTCAATTGGAAGGCAGCCTTTTCCCTGCCACTAGTGTTCGCTGGACTTGCCAAAGACTTTTGGAACCAGCTTGATCGATATCTCGCGTTAGAGAAGGACCTTGCCTCAACCTTCTTTGTTATTCCAACAAAGGGGGACATGGGTGTCGATTCCAATGGTAAAACAAGAGCCAGGCGCGCTTCGAGTTATGCTCCGGCCGATATCGCGGATGACTTAAATAAACTGCTTTCTGCAAATTGCGAGATCGCTGTCCACGGCATCGATGCATGGCGCGACAGCGGCAAAGGTCGAAGTGAGCGCGAGCAAATTCGGAAAATCACAGGCATACCCGTGGCAGGCGTTCGGATGCACTGGCTTTACTTCGGTGCGCAAACCGCAATGCTGCTTGAGAAAGCCGGTTTTGATTACGACTCAACTGTTGGCTACAACGAAACAATCGGCTACCGCGCGGGAACCGTTCAGGTCTTTAAGAATCCCGATGTCGATCATTTGCTGGAGCTGCCGCTGCACATCATGGACACGGCATTGTTCTATCCTTCCTATATGAACTTGTCCGACAAACAAGCTGGCGCTGCAATGCTGCCGCTAATCGAGAATGCAGCAAGCTTCGGCGGTGTCGTCACCATTAACTGGCACGACCGGAGTTTAGGGCCCGAAAGGTTATGGGGCGACGCCTATGTGAACCTGCTCGACGAGCTGCGCGCCCGAACGCCCTGGTTTGCTACTGCGGCGCAAACCGTCGCCTGGTTTCGCAAGCGGCGCGCGACATCTTTCGTCAATGACACACAGGAAGGCGGAAGTATCCGAGTGCAGCCAGCGACTGATCCAACCGCCGCTGGTCTTCCACCATTAACTGTTCGGGTGTATAACGGCGGCGCTTCACAGCGCAACCTTGGTAGCTCGCGGAGCGCAGCCTTCGAGGACTCCACAATCGACGGGTCAAACCAAGTTCTGATCGCTGCTTAGTCCATCTCATTCATTCTTCGGCTTTCTCTCTGCCGTGTCGCCAAATCTAGTACTTGCCCAAATCGGGTGCGGCTACTGGGGCCCAAACCTCCTGCGCAACTTCTCGGCCTTGCGTGGCTGCATGGTCAAGTACGTGGCGGATTCGAGCCCAGAACGCCGTGAGTTTGTGGAGACAAATTTTCCCCTTAGCCGTGCAATTGAGGCGCATCAGGCTGTTCTGGATGATCCCAGGGTTGATGGCGTGGTGATTGCAACACCTGCTGCAAGTCATTTCGTTCTCGCGAAGCAAGTCCTTGAGGCGGGCAAGCACGTCTTCGTGGAGAAGCCCCTCGCGACGAAGGTTGCCGAGGTTGATGAACTGTCCAGATGTGCTGCCGAGCGAAATCTCGTTGTCATGACTGGCCACACCTTCGTCTATAACTCAGCCGTTCGTTATGTGAAAAATTTGATTGAAACGGGCGAGCTCGGCGAACTTCGCTACATATACAGCCAGCGTCTGAACCTCGGGCGGATCCGTTCCGACATCGACGCGCTCTGGAACTTCGCCCCCCACGATATCAGCATCATTCAATATTGGCTTGGCAACCCAGAGCCGATCTCCATCGGACGTCAGGGCATGGCTTACATGCAGGAAGGAATCGACGATGTTGTCTTCCTTAGCCTTGAGTATCCCCGAAAGGTCATCGCAAACGTTCACGTGAGCTGGCTGGACCCGCAGAAGGTGCGCAAGATGATCATTGTTGGGTCGCGCAAAATGGTGGTTTATGACGATATCGCAGAGAATAAGATTGTCATCTACGATAAGGGAATCGATCGTCGCGCCATCCTGGGAGAGAACATGGACTTCGATAACCCGCGGATTCCGCAGTTCAACTATCGTACCGGCGATATTCTGATTCCGGAAGTCAAGTTTGCGGAACCGCTTCGCGTCGAGGCGGAACACTTTGTCGACTGCATCCGCAACTCACGCGAACCACTCACGGGATTACACCACGCGCGGACGGTCGTTTCGATCCTCGAGCGCGCGCGACCGCTCAACGGCGAGGTCGTCCGCCAGAATTCTTCCGTATGAATCCAGTCATCTGCCGTACGGTCGGGATTGCTGACGTGAAGTTTGGTGAAAATGTGACCGTCATAGAGCCGACAAACTTATATGGTTGTGACATCGGCGATGAAACGTTCATCGGGCCTTTCGTCGAAATCCAAAAAGGGGCAAAGATCGGGAAGCGGTGCCGGATCCAATCACACTCGTTCATTTGCGATCTGGTCACGATTGGGGACGACTGCTTCATTTCGCACGGAGCAATGTTTATTAACGATCTCTTCGTGACCGGCGGACCTGCGGGAAAGCCGGAGCTCTGGCGACAAACTAAACTTGGGAATCATGTGAGTATTGGAACAAATGCCACCATCCTGCCGGTCACGATTTGCGATCAAGTCGTGATCGGAGCCGGCGCCGTTGTTACCAAAGATATCGTTGAGCCCGGCATTTACGCCGGCAATCCGGCCCGTCTGCTCCGTCGCCTTCCAGCCACGTCGTAGCATCGGCGTAGGCGGGTGAATGCTCCAACGTTGCAACCATTTTGACTTTGTAACCTTGTAACGGTTTCCGTCTTTATGAAAATCCCCTTCGTTGACCTGCACGCCCAATACGTCACGATCAAGCAGGAGATCGACAGAGCGATTGCCGAAGTGATTGCCCAGTCAGCCTACATTCGCGGACCGCACGTGGACGCATTCGAGGAGGCATGGGCCAGAACGCTTGGCGTGAAACGTTGCGTCTCGTGCGCGAACGGAACCGACGCAATCTACATCGCCCTGAGAGGGCTTGGCTTGAAACGCGGCGATGAAGTCATCACTTCGGCACATTCCTGGATCTCCACTACGGAGACAATCACTCAGGCCGGCGGCCGCGTGGTATTCTGCGACACGCATGAGGAAACGTTTACGATCGATCCCATCGAAATCGAAAGAAAGATCACAGCTGCCACCGTCGGCATCGTTCCGGTTCATCTTTATGGACAGGCAGCCGACATGGGCGCGATCATGGCGATCGCAAAAAAATGCAACCTGTGGGTCATAGAAGATTGCGCCCAGGCGCATCTCGCCAGCTATAAGGGACAGCTTGTAGGAACCTTCGGCAACGTTGCGACGTTCTCCTTTTATCCGGGAAAAAACCTGGGCGCCTATGGGGATGCTGGATGCGTTGTGACCAATGACGATCGGCTGGCCGATTGGATGACAACATTCGCTCGGCACGGCGGAAAAGGCGATCACATCATGGAGGGGATCAACAGCCGCATGGACGGGCTGCAAGCAGCTATTCTTAATGCAAAATTGCCCCACTTGCCAGCGTGGACTGCGGCGCGCCGCCGTGTTGCAGCATATTACAACGAGCTTTTAGAAGACGTGGGCGATGTTATTACGCCAACTGTGATGTCTGATCGCGACCATGTGTATCACCTCTATGTCATTCGTACGGAAAACAGGGACGCTTTAAGGGAGCATCTCAGCCAGGCAGGTATCTCCACCGTTTTGAACTATCCTAAAGCGCTGCCATTTTATCCCGCCTACGCCTATCTCGGTCACGTTCCGAAAGACTTTCCAGCCGCTTACTTTAACCAATCCCGTGTCCTATCATTGCCGATCTATCCAGAAATGCCGGAAGAGGCAATCACGCATGTAGCTAATGTGATCTCGCATTTTTGGAGCCCGGAATTCCCGAAAGTAATTGAGCTGACCGCTGCGAACTTGATCGATATCGAACATCGAACGCCAGTTCTGTCAGATAACTGAAGCACCGTTAACGGTTCGCTGCGTTGTAGGCACGTCGATCAGCTCCCAGTGCCAACTGCCACGGGCTAGAGCATCAGAAGAATCAGACTGACCTATGCATCCAACTGTTGTCATTATTGGCCTGGGCGAGGTCGGCAAGCCTTTACTGGAGATCATGAAGAGCCGGTATCAAACCTTTGGTGTAGATATCAATCAGCCCGCATCCGTCTCCGGGTGCGACGAGAAATTTTGTCGACAGGTAGTAGAATACATTGATCAGTACCGGCCTGCCCTTACGGTAATCAATAGCACGGTTGCCCCTGGAACCACCCGCAGCATTGCAGTTGAATCCGGAACCGCAGTCGTACACAGCCCGGTTCGGGGTAAGCACGTCCGGATGCAGGAGGAAATGTTGCATTATACAAAGTTTATTGGAGCGCTCGACCCGCGGTCGGGCCAGCGCGCCATCGAACATTTTGAGGGCGTCGGGATGAAAACCAAGTTGCTCGCGTCTCCAGAGGCGAGCGAAATTGCTAAACTCACCGAAACGACGTATTTCGGGCTGCTGATCGCGTGGGCACAAGAGGTCGAGCGCTATTGCATGAAGCTTGGCGCCAATTACGACGAAGTCGTGTCCTTCTACGACGAGATCAAATTCTTTCCACCCGTGAAATATTTCCCCGGCGAGATTGGCGGCCACTGCGTGATGCCGAATATCAATATCCTGCTGCAAAAATCTCCGTCAGCTCTTTTGGAGGCCATCGTGCAGTCGAACACGCTTAGGCAGAAAAATATTGGCCCGGAGGGGTGGCTGGAATCGAGTCGTTCTTCGCCTTTGATCTCTAACCTCTGATCTCGCGCCGCATGAACCCTCCAACTCTTCTGTAACTTTCACCCTTTACCCCTTAAAGATCTAATGTTTCAACGATTTAACGTTGTAACCTTTTAACGATTCAGCGGAACCTCTGTCCTCTGATCTAGCCGATGCACATTCCACCGATCGTCGCACTGTTTCTAACAGTCGCCTTCGTTGTCTTCCTTTTCCGCAGAGACATACGGGAGAGACCAGACGTAACGAGCGCGCTTTGGGTTCCGCTCATCTGGTTTCTAATCATCTGCTCGAGGCAAGTGTCGGAATGGCTCAACACCTTTGGCTTGCACGCAGGCGCTATTACGCTAGAGGAAGGGAGTCCGCTTGATAGATGCATTTACCTCGGGCTAATTGCCGCTGGCACTTATGTGCTCAGCAAAAGGCACGTTCAGGTCTCGGAGATTATTCGCCAAAATCAATGGCTGACGATCTTTTTCATTTATTGTTTTCTTGCCATCTTTTGGTCCGACTTTCCTTTTGTTGCCTTCAAGCGATGGATCAAGGTGCTTGGTCATCCCATCATGGCTCTTATCGTCCTGACGGAACCCGATCCGCTGGAGGCTTTGACCAGGCTAATGAAAAGGTGCGCCTACGTTATAGTTCCTGTCTCGATTTTGTTCATCAAATACTATCCTGAACTGGGTCGAGGGTTCGATCACTGGACAGGCGCCCCAAGCAACAATGGAATCACCACGAACAAGAACACACTGGGTGTCGATTGCCTGATTCTCGGTTTCTTTTTCTTCTGGCACCTGCTGCAAACGCGGTCGCTCGAGCGAGGAAAGCTAAGGCGAAACGAACTCTTTCTAACTGGAGGTTTCCTTCTGGCGATCTGGTGGCTTTTTTCGATGGCTCATAGTTCGACGGCGCTTGTATCCTTCTTTGTCGGTGTACTGGTCGTCCTGATCCTGGGGCTGCGGTTCGTGGACAAGAGATTTATCGGCACATACGTCGTCATCGGAGTGCTCGCATTACTGGCCGCCGAGTGGGCATTTGGGATTTATGCGAGTGCGATCCAGTTGTTGGGAAAGGACTCCACCTTGACCGACAGAACTTTGCTTTGGAGCGAGCTTCTCAAAGTAAAAATCAATCCGCTGTTCGGAGCCGGGTTTGAAAGTTTTTGGTTGGGAGACCGATTTCGAAACTTCGCGGAATCGCGGTGGTGGCAGCCTAATCAAGCTCACAACGGTTACCTCGAAACCTACCTAAACCTTGGAGTGGTTGGACTGATATTGCTGATTGTGCTGCTTATCGCAACATTTTGGAAGGTCCGCCGGGAACTCCTGACAAATTTCCAATTTGGGCGGTTTCGCCTGGGCTTTCTAGCCGCAGTCGTTGCTTACAACTGGACCGAGGCGGCTTTCAAGAATATCAGTGCAATCTGGTTTGTTTTCTACATCATCGCGTTGGATTACCGGCAGCCCGAATTCGAGTCCTTCCAAACAATCCAAACTTTCCGCAAAGAAGAGGACGAAAGATTGGTTTATGCAAAAGGTGAGAATCACGTCAAATCTTCTGATTTCTGACTTCCACCCTCCGGCGTATGAAATACGTGCTAATCACTCCGGCGAAGAATGAGGAAGCGTTCATTAGAAAGACGCTGGACTCAGTGGTTAGCCAGACAGTTTTACCTGAGCGATGGATGATTGTGGACGACGGTTCCACGGACCGCACAGCAGAGATCGTCGAGAGCTATACGAAACGTCATCCGTGGATTGAGCTGGTTCGCCGAGCGCGAGATCCGGATCGCAATTTTGCTTCGAAGGCTCATGCTGTTAGCCTCGGATTCGAGAGGGTTAACTCGTGTCAGTTCGAGTTACTCGGCAACCTTGACGCCGATGTTTCTTTTGAACCGGAGTACATGGAATTCGTGATCCAGAAGTTTTCGGAAGATCGTGCGCTCGGTGTCGCTGGAACTCCTTTCACCCAGGATGGAAATTATGATTCAAGCAAAGACAGCTTTGAGGGACAGAATTACGTCGCCGGCCCATGTCAACTTTTTCGGCGCGAGTGCTTCCAAGAGATCGGCGGCTATGTTCCCAATCGGGCAGGAGGAGTCGATTGGATCGCAGCCATGACAGCACGAATGAAGGGATGGAAAGTTCGATCGTTCTCCGAGAAAAGATATCATCACCACAGAACTTTGGGCACGGCGGGAAAGGGAGCGCTGCGCGCGCTTTTTTCCTATGGAGAAAAAGATTACTACCTCGGCGGTTCACCCGTCTGGGAATTGTTTCGCGTAGCTTATCGGATGACGAAGGAACCCATCCTGATGGGCGGCCTCGCTCTGCTCATTGGTTACTGCTGGGCTGCAATGCGGCGGACGAAGCGTGCTGTGACGCCGGAGCTAATGCACTTTCATCGGCGGGAACAGATGAAAAAGTTAAGGGCGATTTTTGTTACCCTTCTAAGATTCAAGAAGGTGGATAGCTTTACCGTCGCCAGCGAGCACTAAGACAGAAGTCAGAGGGCGGAGAGCAGATGTCAGAGATCCGAAGTAAGAAGTCAGAGGACAAGTCAGCTATGGAGATGGATGCGTTCTACCTGGAATACACTTCTCCCGATGCAATCCTGAAGTACACCCGCGCGACGGCGGGCGCGGGTATCAACTCGCTCCTCGATAGAGACTATAAGGACGTTTACCTTCAAGCGTTGGATCTCTTGCCGGTGGGTATGAACCTTGGACCGCTCCGGATGTTGGAATTTGGATGTGGCGGCGGAATGAACCTGTTGCATCTGGTCTCTGTCTTGACCCACTATGGCTTTAACGTCGAGCATGCAATCGGCACGGATTTGTCTCCGGTGCTGGTTGAGGCTGCCAATAAGGAGGCACAAAGCTACCTTACCCCGCACCAACGAAGTCGCGTTCAGTTTTGCGTGGCGAACAACGAGACTTTGCTTGAAGACCTCTCGACCGCTTTGGGACGGGACTCTTCTAAGCTAGAGAACTCCTTTCAATTAATTATCGGCGTAAACACAATCCGTTACTGCCATCGTGCCGGAAAGCAACTCGATTGCGCATGCGACATTTTCCGCCTGACCACACCGGGAGGAGTTTGTGTGGTGATCGACATGAACAACCGCTTCCCTGCCTTCCGCAGTTCCTTGAGGAATAAGCTCCGTGGAAAGAAAGACAACGAGGAAGAGTGTTACCTGCCCTCACTCGAGGAATACACCATGCCGTTTCAGCAGGCTGGCTTTGAAGTCTTACGCAGTGAACACTTCTGCTGGATTCCTCATTCCGCCGGCCGATTCATGACAGGGCTTCTTCGCTCGCTGTCCCCTTTCCTGAATACGGTCGCGCGCTCCAGGGCAATGAGGTCACTGGTAATTGTGAGGAAGCCGTCGCAGTCCTAACTGTTTCGCCGCTTACCGCGTGGAGATCAAGAATCGATGCTGGAAAAAGCCTTACTCTTAACTGGCCAACGTCCATCAGGGGACGACTACAGGGCCGAAAGGTTGCTCGAGTTTTTTGGTGTTCCATATCAAACGCAAGACGCCGAGGGACTGCAGCTGATTCAAAGTCACCAAGGGGAAAGTAACACAAGGTATGGATTGCTATGCACCGCAGAGACATTTGGCCGCATTATTGGAGAGCTGCAGGGCCTTTTAGGGGGCGCGGAGGAGTTCGCACAAAGAGTGCATTCTGTTTTTCTGTATTCCAACGGCGATGCCCCGGCCCTTGCAAATGTGGTTAGCCAACTCTCTGGAGCGAAGATATCGATTTGCAAAGGAGCAGGCAGCGAGACCTCATATTATATCGCGGACGATCCTGACGGTTTGGGTGGCGCCATGCGCGGGCTTCGGACGCATCCTTCTGCTGCGGCGCTCAATAGCTGCGATTTTTTCGATCCGGATGGAAGCTCTGCTAATGCGGTTATCGCTGCAGGAAATAAAGCCGCCTTCCTGAAGTTAGTCTGGATGGGAGTGCCAGTTTTTGTTTCATCCGCTCGACTGATCGACATTGACGCCAACCTCGCAACTCGAAACTTTGACGTTCGCGATCACATTTTCTCGGCGGTACCGGTTGTTTCCTACCTTAGATGGGCTTTTGCCAGCAGTTCGTGGAATACTCCCGAAGCAAGTGCCTGTTTGGTCATCGATGACCCGTTGCTCAGGGCGAGGTACGGCTTTGTTCGTTTCCGCGAATTACTGGCTCTAATGAAGCAAATCCGGTTTTCGACCAGTATCGCATTCATCCCTTGGAACTGGCGGAGAAGCGACCCAAAGGTGGTTCAACTCTTCAGGGATAACCCTGAGATTTACTCCCTTTGCGTCCATGGCTGCGACCATACTGCGGGTGAGTTTGCCACGTCGGATAGGCTGCGACTTCGCGCAGTTGCATCGGAAGCGCTTAGGCGCATGTCTTTGCACGAACGGCGAACAGGGCTCGCGCATGATCGCCTCATGGTCTTCCCCCAAGGAATCTTCTCTGAGGAAGCAATTCTCGAATTGAAGCGCGCTGGCTTCAACGCCGTGGTAAACACGGAGGTGCATAGCGTTCCGGTTGGAAAGCGGGACCTCACGATTTCTGATGTTTGGGACGTTGCGGTGATGGCGTATGGGGATTTCCCCATCTACACCCGGCGCTATCCAGCTCAGGGCATCGAGAACTTGGCCTTTGATCTTCTCCTCGGAAAACCTTGCCTCGCCGTAATCCATCACGATTTCTGCGGAGATGGTTATGCGGGGCTGGTGCAATTCATCGAGCAACTCAATGCCCTTAGAGTTCCGCTCGCCTGGCGCCCCCTCGGCGACGTCGTCAGACGGAGCTATCGGCAAAAGGAGGTCTCATCGGATTCGGTCGAGGTTGAAATGTATGGAAGCGAACTACTGATCGAAAATCGATCACAACGAGTGAAGAGTTACTTAATCCGCCGGCGCGAGCACGATTCCAATAGCATTGAAAGCCTTCATGCCGGATCGCGCCGGGTGTCGTGGGATTCTGCAGGAGACTACATCGAATTCAGACTGACGCTCGGTCCGGGCGAGAGCACCTTACTGACGCTGCGCTTCAAAGTTGCTGAAGGCCTGGCGCACCGCCGTCAGAATCTTGCGCATGGCATAAAGACGTTGTTGCGCCGTTATCTGTCTGAGGCACGAGACAATTATGTCCTGCCAACAAAGTTACGACTTGGAAGCTTCGTAAAATGATCTCTGAGCGCTATTCGCCGCCGTCTGTCTTCCGTCCTCTGTCGCCTACGGTGCACAAATTATCCGATGCACTAAGCGGCTTTTCCGCGTGGCTCGCGCGCTACGGTGAAACGTCGTGGGACCACCAGAGCTTCTTTGCCGGTCCTATAGGTAGGCGCGCCAAATCACTTTACTACCGGAACCGGCTTTTGGGCACGGCTGCGGTCGCTCCCATGATTTTATGTGAGGCGGCCCTTCCTTCCACGCGGCGATTATTTCATCGCCCCGTGCGATTTCCGATTGCCGACGCGCATTACGCGATGGGTTTCGCTTTCCTTTATGAGGCGACCGGAGATTTCTCGCAACTGGAAAGCGCGGTCCATTTTCTAACCGAGCTAAAAAAGTCGCGCTGCCACGCGTTCAAAGAGTACTGCTGGGGATATCCTTTTGACTGGGTCACTCGTAACGGCGTTCTCAAAAAACAGACCCCGCTAATCACTACCACGCCCTACGTGTACGAAGCATTCCTCCAAGTCTTCGAACTGAACCCACGAGACGAGTGGAAACAGATTCTCGAATCGATTGCGCGCCACGCTGCGATGGATATCAAGGATTTCAGGACATCGGAAAAGGCCAGCAGTTGTTCCTATACTCCTTACGATAGCGGCGGAGTCGTCAACGCCGCCGCGTACCGTGCCTTTTTGCTGACCAGCGCTTCCAAGGTCTTGTCGAAAGACGAGTATTGGCCAATCGCGGAGCGGAATCTGAATTTTGTTTTGGAAGCGCAGAATTCCGACGGCTCATGGTTTTACGCTGTGGACGGTGCGCGTGATTTTGTTGACCAGTATCATACCTGTTTTGTCATGAAAGCTCTCGCAAAAATTCACGCCCTGACCAGACACGAGGCGTGCGCGGAAGCGCTTGCGAAAGGCGTTAGGTATTACCTCAAGAATCTTTTTGCCGAAGACGGTCTTCCTCGACCTTTTTCCAAAGCTCCGCGCCTGACTGTTTACAAGTGCGAGCTTTACGATTGCGCCGAGTGCATCAACCTCTGCCTGCTCTTGCGTGATCGCTTTCCGCAATTGGAAACAACGCTGGAAACAGTCGTTAAAGGGATCCTAAAAGATTGGATCAAGCCGGACGGCTCCTTCCGTTCCCGCCGCCTGCATCTGGGTTGGGACAATGTCCCCATGCATCGTTGGGGCCAATCACAGATGTTCCGGAGCCTGGCGTTCTATCTCCGCGAAGTGCGTCGTGTGACGAGTGACGAGTCTCCTGCGAGGAGTGCGCCTGGCCATCAACTCTTAACTCTGAACTCCCAACATCCATAGAACAATGTGCGGGATCGCAGGCCAGTTTAACTTCCAGCGACGCGAACCAGCGGAGCACGAGACGATCCTAGCGATGGCGCGTTCCATCGCACATCGCGGACCCGATGACGAAGGCTTCTTCATCGCCGGGCCTGTCGGTCTGGGATTCCGCCGACTATCGATCATCGACCTCGCTGGCGGACACCAGCCGATGTCGGACGCAGAAGAAACCGTGTGGATAATTTTCAACGGCGAAATTTACAATTACAAAGAACTGCGAGCAGAGCTTCAAAGCAAGGGTCATCGGTTCAGAACCAATTCCGATACGGAAGTAATCATCCACGGTTACAAACAGTGGGGCAGGGATGTCTTCAATCATCTTAACGGAATGTTCGGCCTTGCGATCTGGGACGTGCCTAACCAGCGCCTGCTCGTAGCGCGTGATGCCATGGGCATCAAACTCATCTACTACAAGATCGACAACGGCAAGCTCACCTTCGGATCGGAAATCCGTGCAGTTCTTGCCGCACAGGATTCCAAGCCGGAGGTAGATCCCGTCGCGCTCAAACTGTTCCTCCAGTTCCGTTATACGCCTTCTCCCCTAACCATATTTCAAGGCATCCGAAAGCTCGCGCCCGGAACGATGCTAGTTGTAGAGAAAGGCAAATGCCGGGAAGAGCGGTGGTATAACTTCACACCCTCGCCCTTCCCAGAGCCAAAAGAGGAAACGGAAGCTGCCCACGAATTGCTGGACCTATACAAAGACGCTGTCCGGCGACATCTCTTGAGCGATGTCCCCGTTGGGATCCTTCTCAGCGGCGGCCTGGACTCGGGATTGCTCCTGGCATTAATGAATGAACAAGGCGGCCCCTGGCCAGCTTACACGATAGGTTACGGCGATAGCTATGCGGATGACGAGCTGCGTGACGCGGCAGAGACTGCGGCTCTCTTGGGCGCCCGGCATGTAACAGTGCGACTTGATCAGGGCGAATTTGAAAGATCCCTTCCAAGGATCGTCGAATGCCTCGAAGAACCGATCGCAGCCTCCTCCATTGTGCCGATGTATTTCGTTTCCCAGCGCGCGCGCCAGGATGTTAAAGTGGCTCTTATCGGCCAAGGTCCGGATGAGTTGTTTGGTGGTTACAAGCGGCACCTGGGTGTTCGTTATGGCGAGTGGTGGCGCGGTTTGCCTGGCGGTCTCCGCTCGATGATCGGCTTCGCCGTCAACGGACTGCCACGAAACGAGATGCTGAAGCGCGGCGTCCGTTCACTTGGTGTTGAAGACCGCTTGAAGCGTTATCAAGATGTTTTCTCTCTAGCATCGGCGGAGACGATGGATCGGCTTTTTCACGACGATGTTTTGCCCGAGAAACAGGACGACCACGAACTGCTTGAGCATTGGCGCGAACTAACACCGCAAATGGAACACACAGACGAGCTGGGCGGGTTTCAGCTCCTCGAGATCCGCTCTTCGCTGCCCGACGAGCTGCTCATGTATGCGGACAAGCTATCCATGGCTCACAGTCTCGAAGTGCGCATCCCTTACCTGGATCGCACTGTCGTGGAATACGTCCAGCGGCTTAGCGCTAACTTCAAAGTGCGCAATGGCACTCGAAAATGGCTGCATCGGCAGGTTTGCCGGAATTATCTACCACCGCAGATCCTCAAACGAAAGAAGCGCGGGTTTGCAGTTAATGTAGTGGATAAATGGTTTCGCTCGTCGCTGGAAGGCAAGATTCCCGAAATGCTCCTGGATAAAAGCGCGCTAGTGTTCGATCTGCTCAAACGCGATCCCGTGGACAAGCTTCTCGAGGCTCACCGATCAGGGCGTCAGGACAACCACAAGCTCTTGTTTAGTCTGGTCATGTTGGAACAATGGCTGCGGGCCAACCACGCCGCGAAGGCGCAAGCTCAGGTGTTGAAATGATTGCGGCAGAATCTATCGCAACACATCCGGGCTCGAGTAACCGTCATTCGACGGTAATTCGGATTAGAGGAAAAAATATCACTGTTCCGAGTATCGAAATCGAGGGACGAAGAGTGATTGTGACAGGCAAAGTCCTCAAAGTAGCGCAAGTGTTCGACGAAGAATTGGTGGAAGGCGAGGCAGTCTCAAATCCGTCTACATTTATCGCGACTCTTCAAGCGAGTCGACTGAAAGCCGACCTCCTCACTTTCGCGCAGCGGCCGCCGGACACCACTCCAAAGTTCAACGAACCTTTTGAATGGGACAACTGGGCGGTGGCTTCGACCCTAAGCTTCCAAGATTGGTGGGAGAAACTTCCTCAGGAATCGCGCAAAAACGTCAGGCGCGCGGCCCGAAAGGGCGTCAACGTCCGATCGATCCCGTTCGACGCAGATCTCGTGTGCGGAATCCAGGGAATCTATAACGAAACACCGATTCGCCAAGGGAAGAAGTTTTGGCATTTCGGAAAGGATTTCGCGACTGTGAAGATGGAGAACGAAACGTACCTTGAGCGCAGCGAGTTTATCGGAGCGTTCTATGGCGACGCACTCATGGGATTCATTAAAATCATTTACGTGGACCGAATTGCTGTGTTGATTCAGATCCTGGCGAAGAACGAGCACCATGATAAGCGACCGATGAACGCGCTCCTGGCGCATGCGGTGGAGATTTGCGAACGCAAGAAGATGGAGTGCCTCGTTTACGGCAAATACGTCTATGGCACGAAAAATGATAGCTCTCTGACCGAGTTCAAACGGCGAAATCGTTTTGAACAGGTCAATTTCCCGCGCTACTACATCCCGTTTTCGATAAAGGGAACGGCAGCTATCAGACTGGGCCTACATCGTGGACTGGAGAATTTGTTACCGAGGCGCGTGAACGATGTGCTCCTTAATTGTCGCGCCTGGTTTGTCAAGAATGTGCCGAGAGCAGTCTCACTTCCCGGCGTAACTTGATTGCAGTATCTTAGTTCGCCGGTGTAGCTCAACGTCAGAGCGGCTGAATCGTAATCAGCAGATGGAGTGTTCGATTCCTCCCGCCGGCTCCACTCCGATTCGATTACCCGAAGTGTATTAACGCTCAGTCATTTGGGCTTTAGATAGAGCGGAAAAACGCATGCCAGGCATCAACGGAATAATTAGCCCAAGACCGCCGGAGGAATGTCGCGATCTGGTCGTATCAATGACACGCTGCATGATACATGAAAGCTCCTATATTTCGGGAACGCACTTTGTGTCTGAAATGGGCGTCTATGCAGGCTGGGTGGCACACGATAAGTCATTTGCCGCCAGCCAGGTTTTGCTGAATGAGCAGAAGGACGTTGCACTCATTTTTTCAGGCGAGTGCTTTGTGGATCACGAGATCCGCGCCGGTCTCAAGCAAAAGGGACATCAACTCGAAAAGAACAAGCCTGATTGGATGGTTCATCTTTACGAAGAGGAAGGCGATCAATTCTTTGAAAGGTTGAACGGCCTCTTTAGCGGCCTGCTAATTGATAAACGAAAAAGGAAAGCCTTCCTATTCAACGACCGGTACGGAGTCGAACGAATCTATTATTACGAGGCGGACGGCGAATTCTATTTCGCCAGCGAGGCTAAGGCGCTGCTTCGGATTCTGCCAGAGCTCAGGCAATTTGATGACGAGGGCGTTGCGCAATATCTGACTTTCGGTTGCACTCTGGAATGGCGAACGTTGTTTAAAGACATTCAATTGCTCCCCGGCGGCTCGGTCTGGTCGTTCGAAAATGGAAGGTGTCAGAAGGGAAGATATTTTTCTCCTGAGACGTGGGAAGCGCAGCCTGTACTAACGGCCGAGAGATTTGAGTCTGAATTTCAGGAAACCTTCAAAAGGATTCTGCCACGCTATTTCGAGTCCGAGTCCAAGATGGGTGTATCGCTGACGGGCGGCCTCGATACTCGAATGATCATGGCCTGCCGGCCCGATAGCGCGCGGGATATAGTTTGCTACACGTTTTCTGGCGAGAAAGGTTTAACATTGGATGATCGGCTCGCAGCGCAGGTCGCCCGGTCTTGCGGCCTTGAGCACAGGCTGTTGCGCATTGGCTCGGATTTCTTTTCAGACTTTGCAGGCTATGTCGATCAGACGGTTTACATCACAGATGGCTGCCTTGGAGCTTCGGGTGCGCATGAGATCTATTTGAATGCACAGGCTTGCCGGTTAGCGCCGGTGCGCCTTACGGGCAATTTTGGAAGCGAAGTTCTTAGGGGGGTGTCCACTTTTAAGCCGACAGGTCTTTCGCACGATCTTCTCAGCCCGCAATTCGGCCGTTCCATCAATGCTTTGGTCACGAAGCTATCAGGCTTCAAGGAACACGCGGTAACGTTTGCGGCTTTCAGGGAGATACCTTGGAACCTTTTCGGAAGTGTTGCGGCATGCAGGTCGCAGGTAATGTTTCGCACGCCTTACCTCGACAACGAATTGGTTGCGCTCGCCTATCGCGCACCGGAGCATCTCCGAAATTCGTCGTTACCAGCTTCACGACTGGTCAAAGCTAACAGCGCCGTCTTGAGCGAAATCCCGACCGATCGCGGATTTGTCAGTGACAATTCAGGTTTGGGGTTCCTGTTCCGACGTCTCGCTGCCGAAGCCACTTTCAAGATCGATTACTATAACAGCGAGGGACTGCCCTACTTGCTTTCAACACTCGATCCCATGTTCAAGCGCATGTCATCAAACCTGGGAATTCTGGGGCTGCACAAATATTTGGCTTACCGGCATTGGTTTCGAAAAGAGCTGGCGCCGGTCGTCATGGAGAGGCTCACGACCGAGCGCGTTAGGCAAGCGCCGTGGTGGAGCAAGAACGCGCCCGAATTCTGTGCACGGGCGCACATCTCAGGACAAGGCAACTATCTGCGAGAGTTAAATGCTGTTCTCACCCTTGAAGCGATCGATCGGCTCTTGTTGAGCGAAATGCCAAGAGAAGTGTCTGCCGAGCGGCAAGAAGCAATCGAAGTTATTATCTGACTGTGGCTCCACTTTGGAAACCGACGTGCCAGTCGCTGCTCAAACAGGCTGGCCTGTACGAGCGGATAAAGGGCTCCTGGCTCTACGATGCCTACTGGAGAGTGGCTGATCGGCGGATCGTTGAGCAGCGCCAGCAAGGGCTTGATTTCTTTCGCAAGACTCTGCTTGGCTTTCGGAAGAATGATCTGATTTTCGATGTCGGTGCTAACCAAGGCGTTAAAACCGGCATTTTTGTAGAGCTGGGCGCACGCGTCATTGCTGTGGACCCAGACATGTCAAATCAGAAGACGTTGACCGAGCGCTTTCTCGCCTACCGCCTGCGGAAGAAGCCGGTTATCGTCGTGGGAAAGGCAGTCAGCGATCGAAATGGTCATAAGACTTTCTGGGTTAGCGCGCCGGGATTTGAGATGAATACGCTCAATCCCAAATGGGTAGAAGCGTTGGAAAACGATCCCACAAGGTTCGGACGCCTGTTCAAGTTCGTGGAAAAGAAGGAGGTGGAAACAGTTACACTTGAAGAGATGCTCTCGACCTATGGCCGGCCATTTTATATCAAGATCGACGTCGAGGGGCACGAGTTCAACGTTTTAAAGGGGCTCCAAACTGCCGTGCCTTATCTTTCGTTCGAAGTGAACTTGCCGGACTTTCGTTCGGAAGGAGTGCAGTGCATTACCAGGCTGCGTGAGATTGCCGCAGATGGCCTGTTTAATTGTGCGGTCGGCTGTCGGCTGATGTTTCCGGACTGGATGCCTCACGACAACTTTGTCAGGGCGTTCGCCGAGATCAGAGAAACAGCAGTCGAGGTCTTTTGGCGAACCCCATGTTTGAAACACTAATCTGGGCGAGGTGACAAGCAGCGAGATTGGAAGGCGCAAGGCGTTGCTTTCAGCCCTTCCATCTAGCGCAACCTATGATGGCCTTTGAGCAAGAGTCGAGTATAACCACCGCAGCATTGAAGCAATCGTGCGCGAACCTCACCAGCGATCGCCCAGGGGAAAGAGCGGCTGGCGGCTCTGCAGCTTCGGCCCGCGTCTGCCTACTTACCGGCGGCGACGACCGGCCTTACGCACTCGGCATGGCCTCCGCTCTAGTCGCTCAGGGAATAACTACTGATTTCGTTGGCAGCGATAAACTGGACGCACCTGAGTTGCACGACTCCTCGCTCCTAAACTTCCTGAATCTGCGCGGCGATCAGAGCGAGGACGCTCCCTTACGCCGCAAAGTCGTTCGTATCATTGCCTACTATGCGCGTCTGGCGAAGTACGCCGCACGGTCGCGAGCGCGGATCTTTCATATCCTCTGGAATAACAAATTCGAGCACTTCGATCGAACGCTGTTGATGCTTTACTACCGTTTATTTGGGAAACGGATCATCTTCACCGCGCACAACGTTAACATGCGCAAGCGGGACGGCCGTGACAATTGGCTCAACCGCCTCTCGTTAGGAGTCCAGTACCGGCTTTGTCACCACATTCTGGTGCATACCGTCGCGATGAAAGACGAACTGGTTGCTGACTTTGGCATTGCCCCGCAGGGAGTTAGCGTCATCCCTTTCGGGATCAATAACACGAGCCCGGCGACCGCGCTTGGACGCCGTGAAGCGCGAGAGCGAATCGGTCTCGGTCCGGGCGAGAAAACGCTCCTTTTCTTCGGCCAGATCGCGCCTTACAAGGGTCTTGAGTATTTGATCGCCGCGATGTCGGAATTGGCAAAGGAGGAGGAAAATCTTCGCCTTGTTATAGCGGGAAGAGTCAAGCCTGGATACGCCAGTTACTGGAACGTAATCCGGCGTGAAATCTCACTTGAAGGATTAGAGAATCGCATCATTCAGCATGTCCGATTCATTCCGGAAACAGAGGTGGAAGTTTATTTCAAGGCTGCCGACGTTGCGGTGATCCCTTACATCGAAATCTTCCAGAGCGGCGTTCCTTTCTTGAGTTACAGTTTCGGCCTACCTGTTATCGCAACCGATGTGGGGTCCTTAAGAGACGATATTGTCGAAGGTGGAACGGGGTTTCTCTGCCGGCCGAAGAATCCGGCGGATCTGGCGAGGGCGATCAGGACTTATTTTGCGAGTGATCTCTATCAGAATCTGGAGACGCGCCGCAACCAGATTCGAGAGTTTGCAAACGATCGCTACTCGTGGGTGAGAGTCGGGAAGATTCTGGATGAGGTTTATCAGCGAGTGTTAGCGAAATGAAATTGCCGGACAGAGAAATTTGCTTGCCATGACAATCGATTCCGATGCTAGCGCCAGCGCGGCGCATCCTGAGGATCGATAAGCCATAATTGTGAAAACGCTGGGAGACGTTCTGCTTATCCTTATTTCAAGCGGCGTTTCTGCGTTCGCCACGGTTTACCATTCTGACGGATCGGCGGCCAGCGTGCAGGCTTTGCATAACAAGGCATTAAACGGCGATACAATCACCCTCCCTCCCGGAACTCTTACGTGGTCACGGCCTGTGCGAATCTCTAAGGCGATCAAACTGCAAGGCGCGGGTTCGGGACGCATTATCGGGAACAGCAAATCTTCCGTAACTGTTGGCACAGGCTCGAAGACTTTTACGACCACCAGGAGCGGGTTGTCCATAACAGCGGGTCAAATCTTAAGGATTGCCAAAATGCCGCACCCGCCCGGTGGAGGAGGCAGCGAATCAAACCCTCCGGCACGCGGCACCTATATGGAGGGCACGGTCACAAGTTATTCGGGCACGACATTGGTCATGAACGTGACGACCACGCAGGGCTCGGGCACATGGACATTCTGGTGGATCGCCACGCAGTCCTCGACCACGATCCTAAACAATTTTAACAACGGCGCGGGGAACAAGAATGACGCCACGCCGCTGATCCAAATTCAGCAGAATCAAGCCGGTAACACTGAAATCGAGGGCATCCATTTTGAAACGAAGCCTACCAGCAGTTCCACGATGATTGGTCTCAGAACAAACGCCTATATCGTCCCCAAAACCCTCATTCATGATTGCTGGTTCTCAATAGGAAACGGAAGCGGATCGGCTGCCATTTTCGCTGCAACCAATCAGGGTTTGGTTTGGAACTGCTCCTTTGACGATACTTTTTCGCAAGTAGCTCTGGGACTCCAGTTCAAGTGGGAAGATTCTATCGGAAGAAGCTCATGGTTAACGAACTCGACGATGGGTGCCGCCGATACGAATGGCGCGACCAATTTCTACGTCGAGGCCTGCGATTTCCACGCCATTTTGAACGCAACAGATTTTGACAGCGCCGCGCGCGTGGTCTTTCGGCACAACATCCTGGACAACTCAGGCATGGGTTCACACGGAGCGGATACCGGCCCTATTGGAATGCGCCAAGTTGAAATCTATGATAACGAACTGATTTTCGATAACTTTGGAGACTGCGATGGCTCCGTCACGTTGCCGGTCCCGTGGTTCTTTTGGATGCGTGGCGGAACAGGCGTCATCACGGATAATATCCTGCCCGCTATCAGTTCCTGTGCATGGGGCAACAAGGGCAACATCCTGTTTAGCGTATTGAATACGAGACGGAACAGTGGTCCCTATTGCTGCTGGAAGAACTACCCTGCTCCGCACCAGATAGGGCAAGGCTATGGATCTAGTGCAGTTTTTCACGAATACACGCCAACTAATTGTTGGGGCCAAGGCGAGAATTTCAGCTACTACACTTTCTCGGAACCGGTTTACATTTGGAACAACAGAGGCACGGCAGGGAACCAAGTGAGCCTAAATGCGGAATCTGCCGATCCTTGTGGAAACAATCAGTTGCTCACGAATTACGTCCAAGCGGGGCGCGAGTACAAGCTTGAGGCCAAACCCGGTTACGTAAAATATACCTATCCGCATCCGCTACGTAGTTCTCCGTCTCCATCCCAGCCGATACCGAGTGCTACATTAAGCTACCCACACAATCTTCACAAAACAAAGGAAAAAAAGGCTGAAAAGGTTAAAAGGTGGAAATGGGGAAAAGCCAAAGAAAACCCGACGAATGAGATAGCTGCGCCTGACCAGTAGCCTCTCATCTCTGATTAATGGGTGCACGGTATCACTTGAATGGAGAGTAGCGCGAGTGGCGTTCTGGGGAGCACCGCCCATAGCCAGTATACGAGCAGAGGATACGGGCCACGAGTCTGGTCGCACCGGAGTTAAAGGAACCTGCACTTGGTTGCGAGATTCTCGTCATTGCCGTACGCGGTTATTGTGATCCAAAGAGTCATTACATGAAGCCGCTTGTTTCGATCCTGATTCCCGCTTACAACGCGGAGAAGTGGGTCGGCGCTGCTATCGCCTCGGCGCTCGGCCAAACGTGGCGCCACAAAGAGATCATCGTCGTCGATGACGGTTCTACTGACGGGACTCTGGCGGTCGCGCGGGAATTTGAGTCGAGAGGGGTTCGCGTGGTGACACAGCCGAATCAAGGGGCAGCAGCCGCTCGAAACAAAGCATTTTCGTTGAGTCGCGGCGATTATATTCAATGGCTCGATGCGGACGACCTGCTTTCTCCGCACAAAGTCACGCTCCAGATGCAAGCAGCGGAGGAGACAACGGACTGGCGGACGCTTTTCTCGTCCCCATGGGCTTATTTCCGCTTTCGGCCAGCCAAGGCAAAGTTCATTCCGACTCCGCTCTGGTCCGACCTTGCCCCGACCGAGTGGCTGACAAGGAAGTGGGAAGGAAACTGGCATATGCAAACTGCCACCTGGCTAGTGAGCCGAGAGCTGACGGAAGCCGCTGGGCCATGGAACACGCGACTCCTGGGAGACGACGATGGCGAATATTTCTTTCGTGTGATTAACGCCAGCAATGGCATTCGTTTTGTTCCGCAGAGCCGCGTCTATTACCGGATTATGCTAAGCATAAGCAACCGCCTGAGTTATATCGGTCGATCGAGCGAAAAAATCGAAGCGCAGTTTCTCAGCATGAAGCTGCAAATTGGATATCTGCGCGCCCGGGAAGACAGTGACCGCGTTCGCGCAGCCTGCGTGAACTATTTGCAGAGCTGGCTGCCCAATTTCTACCCTAACCGCCCCGACTTGGTGCAGGAAGCCCAGCAACTTGCCGCCAGTCTGGGAGGCCGGCTGTCTCTTCCCAAGGCATCATGGAAATATGCCTGGATTGAAAAGCTCTTCGGCTTTGCGGCTGCGAAGCATACCCAATTGTACTACAATCGGGCTAAGTATGGCGTGCTAAGTATGTGGGACAGGATGATGTATTCTTTTGACGATCGCAGCAAGCTGCCAACCTAGGACAAGGCTGAAATGCTTGGGAACGTGATGCTGCTACGATGGTCAACTTGCTTCCCAAAGGCATGAGCAAGATTAAGAGTAGGAGTAGGAGCGTCACGCATTAAATGAGCGTGTTGATCATTAAGCTCGGTGCCACGGGCGATGTCGTCCGGACGACGCCGTTGTTGAGGCGATTGGACGGGTCAATTAGCTGGATCACGGCGGCAAAGAACCTTGCGCTACTCGAAGGAATCGATCGGGAAGTGCGTTGTGTCTCATGGGAAAATCGGAAGCACGCCGCAGATACCGCCTATGATCTGGTGATCAATCTGGAAGACGATCGGGAGACGAGCTCGTTTTTGAGGCAATTAGAATTCAAACAACTCTTCGGCGCTCACCTGAACGGAGACGATAAGCTGACTTATACTTCAGATTCCCGCGACTGGTTCGACTTAAGCCTGATTAGCACGTATGGGCGCGCGGCGGCGGACCGGCTTAAATTCTCAAACCGCCGCACTTATCAGGAGTTGATCTTTGAAGGCCTAGGTCTTGGCTTTTGCGGTGAGCCATACTATCTGCCACCGTCGCAACCGACCGGACTGCAAGGAGATGTCGCTATCTCATCGACTGCTGGCGCAGTGTGGCCGATGAAGAAATGGGCTTATTACGATGAGTTGAAGAACGAACTGGAGTCGGGAGGCTTAAAGGTGAACATACTGCAGGACCGGCCCACCGTACTTCAGCATCTGGCCGATGTGCAGGGTCACCGCTGTCTGCTCTCCGGCGATAGCTTGCCCATGCACCTGGCACTAGGAAGCGGCTTGCGATGCGTTTCCATTTTCACCTGCACCAGTCCATGGGAAATACATGGGTACGGAGTGCAGGAAAAAATTGTGTCGCCCTTCCTGGAAAAGTTTTTCTATAAGCGCGGCTATAATCGACGCGCGACCACCGCAATCAGTGTTGAGACAGTAATGGATGCGGTCATGGCGCAGTTAGACGCTTTCGCTGTCAGCGCGCGTTGAGCGTCTCGATGGCTACCCTTTCTTTGAGTCGCGAACAGCTGATCACGAGGTGAACTTCGAAAAGGCAGAGTTGCATGTGGCAGCTTCCCTGCGGGAGGGAGCGGACCTGCGGCTAAAAGTCGCCGGCAACTGCGGTCGCCAGATTGTCGAGGCCGCCGTTTTGATTAGCGATTGCCTCGCTGCAGGCAGCAAACTTTTGCTCTTCGGCAATGGCGGCAGCGCGGCTGATGCGCAGCATCTCGCCGCGGAATTCGTTGGGCGCTTTGTTGTTGAACGACCCGGCCTGGCGGCGATCGCGCTGACAACTGATTCGTCCATTCTTACCGCGGTGGCAAATGACTACGGCTTTGAGCGGATATTCGCTCGACAAATTGAGGCGCTGGCCCGGCCAGGCGACGTCGCCATCGGCATCAGCACAAGCGGCAATTCCGCCAACGTGCTGGCGGCAATGAAACAGGCCGCGAACCAGAACCTCAAAACCATCGGTCTTTCTGGCAAGGATGGCGGTCTCCTCGCAAGGGCTTCCGACGTTTCCGTCACAGTCCCTGCCGCAAACACGGCCCGCATCCAGGAATGCCACATTGCCATCGGACACATCTGGTGTGAACTGGTCGAATTCGATCAGCGTTTGCGCCGGTTAGCCGCCTGAAGGCAGAACTCCAAATCTGCTGAAGTGATGAGCGTTGATCTTTCCAAGATCACTGACAGTTCCAGCGTCGCCGAGAGCGCGCTTCTGGCGAATGGCGGAGCTCCAGCGGAAGCCACCGCCAAAAAAAATCATTCCAGCAAAGAAATCGATGCCAAGGAGAGACATCTTTCGACCGATCATCTTTTGACCGACCTTAAAGGGCGCACAATCTCCGGCGCTTTTATCACGATCGCGGCGCAGGGTGCCCAGTTCGTGTTGAGCCTCGCGTCCATCATGATCCTTGCGCGACTGCTTACCCCAAAAGATTTCGGCCTCTTCGCCATGGTCACGGCCGTGATGGGCTACTTGCGTGTTTTTAAGGATGCCGGTCTGTCCACAGCTACGGTGCAGCGGGAAGGCATCACGCAGGCGCAAGTCTCGAACCTATTCTGGATCAACGTCGGCTTGAGCGCCGCAATTACATTACTCCTGGCAGCTTGTTCTCCGCTGGTTGCCTGGTTCTACCGGGAGCCGAGACTGGTAGGTATTACCTTGACTTTGTCCGGCACTTTCCTTTTGAACGGTTTGGCAATCCAGCATTCTGCGCTGCTCAGCCGGCAAATGCGCTTCAACGCGCTGGCAGGTATCACGATTAGCTCCACCGCAATCGGAATGGCAGTGGCGATCGGCATGGCCCTTCTTGGGTGCAACTACTGGGCGCTTGTTATTTCCAATCTTGTCACTGTCCTGACAATGACTTTGTTTACCTGGCTCGCCATTCCATGGCGCCCGCACGCTCCGTCGCGGCGAAGCGGGGTCCGCCCGCTCATCAGTTTCGGAGCGAACATGGCAAGTGGCGGTTTTATCTATGACCTGGCGCTCGAAACGGACGGCATGCTGATCGGACGATTTTGCGGAGCGGGGCCGCTCGGTTTGTATTCGCGCGCTGCGGCGCTACTCAGGCGCCCCATGGATCAATTCCTGAGTCCGATCGGTTCGGTCTTTTTGCCCGTGCTCTCGCGGGTTCAAAGTCAACCGGAGCGCTATCGCCGCGCCTTCCTTCAGATCTACGAAGCGATCGCGCTGATAACGTTTCTGTTTACAGGTCTGTTCCTTGCATTGTCCTATCCGGTGACATTGGCCGTGCTTGGCCCGAAATGGGACGCAGCCGCCATCATTTTCGCCGGGTTCACCTTGGCCGCACTGACCCATCCGCTTACCTGTACGTCCACATGGTTGTTCGCCACGCAGGGGCGGGGAAAGGATTGGGTTCGTGCCAGCTCGATCGTTTCGGGTATCACGGTCTGTTCTTTCCTGGTTGGGCTGCCGTTCGGTCCTGCCGGTGTCGCGATATCTTACTCAGCTTCGTGTGTGTTGTTACAGTTGCCATTGCTCTATTACATTGCCGGACGGCAGGGTCCGGTGAGCAGGAAAGATCTCTGGATCGGATGCTTGCGGCATCTGCCTGTGTGGGGAGTAGTTTGCGGCACAGCCTGGCTCGCCCGCACTTTCATTCTTGACGCCAACCCGTGGATGCAATTGTTCCTATGCGCCCCGGTAGGCCTGCTGGCTGGGGCCGCATACATCGGCTTTTCTGCTCCGTCCCGGCGCGTGGCGGTGAACCTGTTGTCCATCATACGGGACTTGAAAAATGCACGGCTGGTGTGAAGTCCACAATACTGGTATCGGAATAAACCTGGGTTAGGAGACCGTTGAATTACTGCGAACGCTCTCTGTCTCCTTAGTCTTATTCCTACTGTTACTCATGTTCTTGCTAGTACCTTTGCCCCCTGTTTACAACAGCGGGAGCAACAGGCACGGCATTTTTTCCACAGCCTGTTAGAGCAAAATTAGCGTTATGTTCCCTTGCTCTTTTGCATTCTCGCAGGCGACCCACGACATCGTTTCGTTGGGGGAGGACCGATGAGCGGCACATCAAAGGACTCGCTAACCCAAAATGCTTTCGCGGCATCTCGATCAACACAGGGGGCGCGTCCCTGCGCGTTATGGGGCTTGTTTGATCGCAAGCAGCGATGGTCGCTTTCCTGGCGTGGGCGATTGATCCTCATTTCTGCTCTGTTGCTGGTGGGCGCTCTGGTTTTTAGAGGCGTTTACCCCTTTCTCGCCACAAACCACCGTATCGACACAGATGTCCTCGTGGTTGAGGGCTGGATTCATGAGTACGCCATTCGAGCCGCGGCGGACGAATTCCGGTCTGGCGCCTACCGGCGCGTTTTTACAACCGGGGGACCAGTCGTGGGAACTGGAGGCTATATCGATGACTTCCAGACCTCCGCCAGTGTTGGAGCTGACCTCTTGAGAAAAGCGGGAGTGCCTGACGAATCATTGCGGATGGTCCCCTCGCGCACGATGGACTGGGACAGGACCTACAGTTCCGCTATCGCGCTCCGGGATTGGATTCAGCAACATGAACCGTCCGTGCGGCGAATTAATGTCGTGACAGAGGACGCGCATGCACGCCGGACCCGGCTGCTCTTTCAAAAGGCACTTGGAAAAAACGTGCAGGTCGGCATCATTGCCGTGCCAAATCCGGATTATCCCGCAAACCGATGGTGGCGCTACAGCGAAGGGCTGAAGGATGTAGTCAGCGAATCCGCGGCTTATCTGCATGCCCGATTGCTATGCTTGCCGCTGGCTTGTGGCGCGAGCACGGCTGGTTTCGATACTGATCCTCGCTTTAAGAGCAGGATTCCGATGATACCTGGAATTTCTGGCCCCAAAAAGGCCCGGTAAGACGCCTGTCGCTCGCTCTGACCTGGCAGCGACCATCGATCATGTCGGATTTATCTTGCGTATCAATGATTTTGTAGATTAAACAGCGTTGCATGACGCAGAATAGCAAACATACGCTGGATGAGCGACAATTGGGGGGCGCGTCCTCCCGCAGACCAGAGTTGAGCGCATCTTCTTGCCTTTTTACCTTCTTGCTTTTTGCTGCTGCGCTCATGTGCGGCGGATGCCAGAGCCCGCTACCACCTTTGCCGAATCCGCCAGGTCCTAAAACACCAGTAAGGCTCTCTCCCGGAGATGTGATCAAGGTTTCCTACGCCGATGAGACCATCCCGGATCAAACGCAGAAAATTCGCAGAGACGGCAAGGTGAGTCTCCCGCTCATCGGCGAAGTCACAGCTGCCGGCAACAGAGTTATCGATTTTCAACATGAACTCGTCCGTCGCTACGAAGGGCAACTTGAAAACAACGAAGTGCTGGTAACGTTGGAGAACGGTTCGGCAACCGTCATCGTGTCCGGATTTGCCAACAGACCGGGCAGAGTTGTTTTTGATCGGCCGACGACCGTGTACCAAGCTATTATGGAAGCGGGCGGAGTGAGTGACTATGGAAGCGCCAGCAACGTTCACCTGACTCGCATGATTAACGGAGAACAGCGCACCGAGACCATTAATCTTCGGCCAACCATTCACGGCAAGCCAACGAAACCAAAGTATGTCCAGGACGGGGACGTGATCTATATCTCGCGCAGCTGGTTTTGATTTGAGGTACCGGCAGGGTGCGATTTGCAAAAGACATGATTTTGCAATGTCGAAATCACCGGACCTGTAACCGTCAGCGCGTTGATTCGCTCGCTCTGGCGATCCTGTTCACCACTTCTTTAGTGACTCTGCAACCGGGAGCTATCCGGGCAGAACCAGTCGAAGGAGCGACCGGTCAAAACCTAGCCAGTTCAAGGTTCGAAGAAATGGGTGTGGGCTGGCTGCCATCTACTCCACTTGAGATCACAGCCGGCGTGGACATGGGTTACGACGACAACGCTACCCTAAGTCCCAGCGGCGAAGGCTCATTGTTCGCCGGCGAAAACGTTGTCCTTACTTATAATCGAGCCGGGGAAGCGACACAGTTTTATGTGCTTGGTATCGGGCGCTTTGATCAGTATTTCAATGTGAGCCGGAACGACGTGGACGGAAATGTCACCATGTCGCTCACGCATAACTTCTCCACACGGCTTTCGTTTTACGCCAGCATCTTCGCCGCTTACCAGACGGCGCCGAATTTCAGGTCGAATGTGGGTCCGGAAAACGTGGTTTCCGATCACTTCTACACGAGCGATATTTTTTCGCTGACTTATCACTGGTCGACGCGATTTTCTATGATAACAAGCTACACGTTCAACCGCGTCCAGTACGCTCAAGCCTCGATCGGCAATTCTCAGGACCGGGTCGAAAATACCCTTAGCGAGCAGTTTCAATTTAGCCTGACGAGCCGCACCAAACTGATTGGGGAATATCGCTTTGGAACAATAAATTACGATACCGCCCCGACCGATTCCACCGGTCATTTGATCCTCGCGGGTGTCAATCATAATTTGACCGAGCACTTAATCGTTTCCTTGCGCGCCGGCGAATCATTTCGCTCTCTAGAAAACGATGGCAGTATGGCCAGTCCGTACTTTGAAAGTTCGGTTCATTACGTAAGCAGCAACCACTCGCTGAGCTGGACGAGCAGCTATGGATTCGAATCGCCCACCACGGCAGGCGTGACAACTACGAAGACCTTGCGAACCGGCCTGACTCTGACCTACGGCCTAACTTCGCGGATCAGGTCGACCACCGGCGTTTATTATCATCGTGATGAAAATCAAGGTGTAGGCACGCAGGATTCTTTCGATCTTACTGCCGGCCTCCGTTATACGATCAATAAGCATTTCACCTTAAATCTTGACTACAGCCATACTACGCTCGGTTCGTTAGGATCGACACCGGGTTACTCACAGAATCGCTATTTCGGTGGATTGACCTACACCTACTGAGAATCGACAAAGGGAGTAGCTCGCCCAGGAGAATCTGCCGGGCAAAGATCGACGCTTACTCTCTGCCCGGCCTGAAAGACACGTTGGAAATGCCCACTTCACCAAACGAAGCTCTTGCTCGCGACATCATTCCCGCGCAGACAGGGCATGTCTCGGAATCCATCGCGTCAAGTCATAGGAAGACGTGGCGGTTTTGGACTGGCGCTTGTTTTGCGATTGTGCTGCTGGCAGCTTTCGCCCGGCCCCTCCTGGCGCTGATGAATTACGCAGCCGGGAGCGAACTGCATTCGTACATTCTGCTGGTACCGTTCGTTTCCGTCTATCTGCTTTATCTTCGCCGTAATCAATTGCCGAAAAATTACACCATCGATCTTCCACTTGCGATTGTATTCCTGGCCGCCGGCCTCGGCGTTATGGCGTTTACCTACTCGTCCATTGGGCTAGCGCCGGCCGATAATGCTCATCTCGTTCTGCTAACCCTGTCGTTCCTTTGTTGCCTTACGGCTGGAGGGTTTTTCTTTTTCGGACGCAACTGGATGCGAGCAGCCGCTTTCCCCATCAGCTACCTCATTTTCATGCTGCCCATGCCGGATGCGATGGCGGATATGCTTGAGACCGCTTCGAAATATACCTCGGCGGAGGTAGCTAATCTTTTCTTCTACCTCAGCGGCACGCCTTTTCTCCGCGCGGGCCTTTTTTTCCAACTGCCGAACATTACGATCGAAGTTACGCAGGAATGCAGCGGCATTCGATCGAGCTGGGTGCTTTTGATGACCAGCATCCTGGCCGCCAACTTATTCTTAAAGACACCGTGGCGGCGTTTAGCGCTGGTCGCCTTTGTGATCCCACTTGGCATTTTGCGAAACGGATTTCGCATCCTCGTGATCGGGCTTCTCTGCGTCAATGCTGGCCCGCAAATGATTCACAGCCTGATCCACCGCCGCGGCGGCCCCCTCTTTTTCATGCTTTCGCTGATTCCATTTTTTCTCGTATTGTGGTGGTTACGCAAGGGCGACGTGCACACTCGACAGCCGAAATAGCGCTGAGCCTCAGAAACCTGTGACTTGTCCACGCTGAGCCTCCGTTGCCCTCGACGCTCTCTTTCTGCTTTTCGCACCTTTTTGGGAACTTTACCCGGCTTTTGCCGTAGAAAAGCTTTAGAGGACCAGCCCTCCACTGTGTTGACAGGCAGGCCTTAGCTTGGGTGTCGCTACGGCTCACGCTTGGAGAGCGTCTTTCTTGCTAAACGAATGAGATTTCGACTTCCGTATCGGCTGCAGCCTCGCGCCGTCGCTGGGTCTGCAACGCGATCCATCATGTCAGCCAGGAGCAAGTAGTGGGCCTTAATACGATTTTAGCTTTGGCCGCCAGCGTTTTCGGTTTTGCTCTGGCCGCGGCCGCCGCGTGCCGAAAAGAGCGCTCGGTTGCGAGTTGGTGTTTCTTTGTTGGCATGTTGACTTTCGCGCTGGAAAATTTGTTCGGCGCGATGTGGCGCGAGGCGCTGAGTCCCGAAAGAGCAGCATTTTGGGGAACGCTTACGCTTGTAACCAAATCATTTCTGCCCGGCATCTGGGTTTGCTTCAGCCTTACGTATTCGCGGGGGAGCGCTCGCACGTTACCAGCGCGGGCTCGGTTTCTGGTCCTCGCGGCACTTTTAATCCCGGTGGCCATGTCCCTGGTTTTCCGGGACCAATTGGTGCCTGTTTCTCCCTACACCGAGCCAGGCGCAGACTGGTGGGTTCGTTCTCATGCGGCGGCCAAAACACTGAGTGCGTTCCAGCTCGTTGCCGCAGTGCTGGTTCTGATGAACCTGGAAAAGACTTTCCGATCGGCTGTCGGGACAATGCAATGGAGAATCAAATTTCTCGTTATTGGCTTGGGCATTGTGTTCGGAGCGAGAATTTATACTCTCAGTCAGGCGCTGCTCTTTTCCGCGGACGTCCTGGTCGTGACCGATGTGGACACTGTGGCGTTCCTGATTGGGTGCGCATTGATTGTCGTAGCTCTTGTTCGAGGTCGTTTTGGCGAAATCGACGTTTATCCCTCTCATGCTGTCTTGCGCACATCGCTGACGTTTGTTTTGGCTGGAGCGTATCTTTTCGTCGTCGGTGTCCTTGCTCAGGTGGTAGCGCAAACCGGCAAAGCGGGCGCGTTTCAGTTCCAGGCGTTCGTGGTGCTGTTGGCATTTGCATTGCTGGCCATGCTGTTGCTCTCGAATCGAATCCGCCAAAACATCCGTTGCATTGTCAGCCGCCATTTTAAAAGGCCGCAGTATGATTTCCGGCAAATATGGACGCGCGCAACGCAATCCATGTCCAATGTATTCGATCAATCCGGGGTATCCGCGGCAGCGGCGAGATTGATCTCTGAGACCTTTAGCGTTTTGTCGGTCTCTATCTGGTTGCTTGATGAACAAGACCGGCTGGTGTTTGCAGCATCCACCTCCAGATCAGAACGGGAGGCTAATGGCGTACTTCCCAAGCTCGAGCAAAATTTCGCGGCCATTCGCATGCTTTCCAAGCCTTTTGATTTGGAAAAGGCCGAGGGCGATCATGCCGAGAGCCTCAGACGAATTAGTTTGAGTCAGTTTCGCACTGGAGGGCATCGGGTTTGTGTACCGTTATGTGCTGGGAATTGCTGTATGGGTGTTGTAACCTTGGCAGATCGCGTCGGCGGTACGCCCTACACGGTTGAGGAGCTGGATCTGCTGAAATGTATGGGCGATCAGATTGCGGTTGGTCTGCTCAACCTTCGGCTCACAGAAGAAATTACGCGGGGAAAAGAACTGGAGGCGTTTCAAGCCATGTCCGCATTCTTCGTGCACGACCTGAAAAACGCCGCCTCGACGCTGAGCCTGACGCTCCAGAACCTGCCAGTGCATTTTGATGATCCGGCCTTTCGCAGCGATGCGCTGCGCGGCATTGGAGAAACCGCAAACCGAATCAATGAACTGATCAGCCGCATCACCGCGTTGAGGCATCTCGAGGTCAACCTCGCGGAAGTGGACCTTAATCGGGTCGTCGATGACGCGCTCAAGGCCTTAAACGGCACAGCGAACATTAAAGTCCTCAAAGACCTTCGCCTGGAGCCAAAGCTGAGGCTGGATCGCGACCAATTGGGCAGTGTAATCACCAATTTGCTTCTGAATGCTCGCGACGCTGTCGGGCCAGAAGGGGAGGTAAAAATTAAGACCGCGCAAAACGGCAATTGGGCAATCGTTTCGATCGCTGACAATGGGTGTGGAATGAGCCCTGCATTCCTGAAGTCGTCACTTTTCCGTCCCTTTCAGACGACAAAGAAGAAGGGGCTGGGCATCGGCATGTTTCAGTCCAAAATGATTGTCGAAGCGCACCGGGGAAGAATCTTGGTAGAGAGCGAGCCTTCCGTCGGCACAACTTTCCGGGTCATGTTGCCCCTTAACACCGAGACAGCATGAAGCCCGGGTTGCTCATGGTAGATGACGACGAGGCGATCCGCACTCAGATGAAATGGGCGCTGAGCCAGGATTACGACATGTGCTTTGCCGAAGACCGCAGAGGAGCACTTGAAGCATTTGAGGCCAGCGCGCCCGCGGTGACGTTGCTTGATCTGGGTCTGCCGCCTCGCCCAAATGAGTGCGATGAAGGACTGGCAGCGTTATCCAGTATACTCGCGATCGATAGCACGGCCAAGGTCATCGTTATTTCCGGACAGAGCGAAAAACGCAACGCCCTCCAGGCGGTTGGCGCGGGCGCTTACGATTTTTTGTGCAAGCCTGTGGACGTGGAGGAATTGAAGCTGCTCCTTCGGCGATGCATTTATGTGGTCGAACTCGAAAGAGAATATCGCGAGTTGCAACAGGGCCAGCGTTCCGATGTGTTTGAAGATATGCTCGGCACCAGCCCACAAATGCAGTCAGTCTTTGCTTTTATTCGCAAGGTCGCCGGGACCAATGCTCCGGTGCTCTTGCTGGGAGAGAGCGGCACTGGCAAGGAAATGGCAGCAGCGGCAATTCATCGTCGCAGCGTGCGCAAGGACGGGCCGTTTGTCGCGATCAACTGCAACGCCATTCCCGAAAACCTTCTGGAGAGCGAACTTTTCGGGCACGAAAAAGGCGCCTTTACCGGTGCTCATGTGCAGCGCAAAGGCCTGTTGGAAACAGCGAGTGGCGGCACACTGTTTTTGGATGAGATTGGCGAGCTTCCACCGGCGATTCAGGTGAAGCTGCTCCGGTTTCTTCAGGAGCAGCGCTTACAACGAGTTGGAGGAAGACAGGAGATTCAGGTCGATACCCGGCTTGTCGCCGCGACCAACGCCGATCTAAAAGAGCTGATCGACAGCGGAAAATTTCGCGAGGATTTATATTTTCGTCTTGCCGTTGTCACCATTCGCCTCCTGCCACTTCGCGAGCGAGGCGAAGACATCGTGTTCCTGGCGCGCGAATTTCTGCAAAGTTATGCCGTCCAAAACGGTCGGACCAAGATGGTTTTCGCGCCCGACGCGCTGCGTGCAATCGCCCGTTATTCATGGCCTGGGAATGTGCGCGAACTTCAAAACCGCGTGAAACGAGGCGTCATTATGGCTAGCGGGTCGCGATTGACCGGAAAAGATCTCGAGTTGGGTCGGGAACAGGACGTGGCATCATCTGCAACGAGTCTCAAACAAGCGCGCGAGCAGGTCGAACGCGAAATGATTCAGCAAGCACTCAAGAAAAACTCCGGTAAAATCACTTCCGCAGCTGCTGACCTCGGCATCAGCCGGCCGACTCTTTACGAACTAATGGAAAAACTTGGTATTCCCAAAGAGCGCGCAAATACAAACAACAACTAACATCAAAATCATCCTCCATATGCCAACATCGAAAATCTTATTCAGAATCGTGACGCTTATTTTAGCAGCCACGCTCATCACCGCCTGCTCCAAGCAAGCCAGGAAAACGCGCTTCCTCGCCGAGGCGGACACTTATTTTAAAGCGGGCGACTATGACAAAGCGAAGGTGAGCTATCTCAAGGTGGTGCAGCTCGATCCACAAAACGCTCTCGCATTCGAGCGCATCGGGGCAATGTGGCTGGAGGAAGGAGCACCCCTGCGCGCCGGTCCATTTCTGGTCAAGGCGGGCGAGTTCGAGCCCAAGAACGCTCAAAATCGAATTCGGCTCGCTCATTGTTATCTCGCCGCGGAACACTTAGCCGACGCAACAAAAGAAGCACTCAAAGTCCTCGAGCAAGTCCCCGACGACGGGGACGCCATTGTCGTCTTGACTGATGCGGCACGAAGCAATGAGGAGATCGAGGAGGCGGTGCAACAGCTTCAGAAATTCCCCAAAACGGACGATGCTTCTTTCCACCTCGCTTCAGCGAATCTGTTTCTTTACAAGGGCGACCTGGCCGCGGCGGGCGAGGCACTCCAGCACGCGCTTGCCGCCGATCCGAAATCATCCGCCGCGCACATGGCGATGGGAGATTTGCATCTACTCCAGAAAGATCCCAAACAAGCCGGCGAAGAATATAAGAAAGCGGCAGAACTCGCGCCGGTCCGATCGATCGAGCGCTTGAAACACGCCGCGTTCGAGCTCCAGACTGGTAATATCGAGGAAACGAGAAAGGTTGCGAACGACATCATTAAGCAGGCGCCCGATTATCTTCCGGCCTGGTGCTTGCTGGCCGAGTTGGCCTTGAGGGATAAGAAATACGACGAGGCCCTTTCCCTTCTTGAAAATGTTTTTAGCCGCGACCCGCAATACATCGATGGCCGCAGATTGGAAAGCGAGGTGCTTCTGGCAAAAGGCGATGCGAAAAAGGCAATCGAAGTTTTGGAAAGTCTTGACCACACCTATCCCGACATCGCCCTCGTTAAGTATCAACTGGGGCGCGCATATCTCCGAAATAATAACCCCAACCAGGCAAAGGCGGCGCTAGAGCAAGCTGTCTCGATTAGTCCGAATTATACCGAGCCGATTCTCCTGCTCGCCGAAATTAATCTTCGCTCCGGTCATGGTGACATCGTGATCGAACCGATGATCAATTTGCTGAAACGAAGACCTGACCTAAAGAGCGCCGCATTGCTCCTGGCAGCGGCTTATGGCTCGCTTGACCGTTTTGACGATGCCGCTGCAGTCCTTCAGGGGCAGGCCGGCCTCGCACCGCAGGACCTACAACTCCAAATGGCGCTCGGCCTGACTTTCCGCCAGGCGAAAAGGAACGACGACGCGCGTCAGGCGTTTGAAAAAGCCGCCGAGCTCGCGCCCGATAGCGTGGGCCCGGTCAATCTGATTGTTGATCTCGACTTGATGGAGAAGCGTTTCGACGCCGCGCGGCAGAGGGTACACCGTCAGTTCGAAAAAACTCCCGATTCACCGGCTGCCCATTTTTTTGAAGGCAAAATCCTGGCGGCTGAAGAAAAATGGGAAGCAGCCGAGGCAGAGCTTCAAAAGACGCTTTTACTGGATCCAAATTTTACCGCCGCATACGATCTGTTGGTCCAGGGTTATCTTGCGACCAACAAATTTCCGGAGGCAATCAGCGAGTTGCAAGGGGAGCTCGCCAAGCATCCGAAGAATTCGCCAGCACTCATGACGCTGGCGATGATGTACGAGAAGATGAAGGATTTCCCAAAGGCGCGTGATTCCTATGAGAAGCTTCTCTCGATCGAGCCCGACTTCGTTTCGGCGTTAAATAACCTCGCTTATCTCTATGCCGAGCCGCTGAGTGATGTTGACAAGGCTTACGACCTGGCGCGCAAGGCCCGCGATCTGCAGGGGCAAGACCCCGCGGTCGGCGATACCTTTGGCTGGGTTCTTTACAAACGCGGCGACTATCAGCAAGCCCTGCCGATTCTGCAGGAGAGCGCTCAAAAAATTCCCGACAATCCAGAGATTCAATTTCACCTGGGCATGACGGCCTACATGATGGGCCAGACAGATCTGGCCAGGGTCGCCCTCCAAAAAGCCGCGCGCGCAACCAAAGATTTCCCGGGTAAGGACGAGGGCAAACGTCGTCTCGTTTTGCTCGAAAGCGGGACAGGCGCCTCCCCGGACCTGTCGATCTCACAACTGGAGGCGATGACCAAAGAGCAGCCCAACGATGTCGTTTCTCAGATGCGTTTGGGGGAAGCTTACGAGAGACAAGGCGCATCGGATAAGGCGGCGGCTGCTTTTGAGCAAGCCCTGAAACTGAATCCGAAGTTGGCTGCGGCCATAACCAAGCTCGCGCAACTCAATGCTGGACCGCTCCAGAGCAAGGAGAAAGCTCTCGCTTACGCAAAGAAAGCGCGCGAGCTCGCGCCAACCGATCCTCAAGTCGCCGGCATTCTCGGAAAGGTCGCGTACCAAAGTGGCAATTTCACCTGGTCTTACAGCCTTCTGCAGGAAGCCGTCCGCCAGCGCGCAAACGATCCCTCGATCCTGCACGATCTGGCGTGGGCATCTTATAGCTTGGGAAAAGTGAATGAGGCTCGGGACGCGATGCAAAAAGCTCTGACCATCGGTCCCGACTCGCCCCAGGCTGCCGATGCCAAAAAATTTCTGGCGTTGACCGCCCTGGATGAAAATCCGAAGGAACTCATGGCCGCCGAGATCGAGGTGCAAAAAGAATTAAAATCGAACCCCGAATATGTGCCGGCGCTCATGGCCCAGGCCGCGCTTGATGCGCAGCGCGGTCAAATAAAACCGGCCACCGAAATGTACAGCGATATTTTGCGCCGATTCCCCGATTTTGCGCTCGCGCAGAAACGCCTCGCTACGTTGTATGCCCAAGACCCATCCACAGTCGCTGCCGCCTATGATCTCGCCACAAAAGCGCGCAAAACATTGTCGGATGATCTCGAACTGGCCGAGCTTCTTGGACGATTAAGCTACGAAAAAAAGGAATACCCGCGCGCAATTCAGTTGTTGCAGGAAAGCGCTCGAAAAAGACCGCTCAACGCCAATTCCCTTTTTTATTTGGGAATGTCTCAGCTCCAAGCCAGACAAAAGACCGAAGCGCGTGGAGTCCTTGATCAAGCCTTGGCCGCCGGCCTCCAGGAGCCCTTCGCCACCGAAGCAAAACAAGCTCTCGCGGGTCTACAGCCGGAGTGAACCGCATCTTGGGATCAGGCTGCCAGCCTGACTCGGCGAGCGGGCTGCCCAGCCTGCCGGGTCAATCCGCCAGGCTCGCCGCAGCGAGTCCTCCAGTGGCTGACTTCCCTTCGCGCCTCTGTCCGGTTTTTTCGCCGGCAGAGAGTGCTTCGCCCAGAAGCGAATCGTCGGAAATCCGTACGTTTCCGAATTGTGCGCTGTAATCTCCTTGACTCGTGGTTGTTACGTATGCTCAATCCCAGGGTGTTGGTGAATCGTCGGAATAATTTACGATTCGATACCGGAGGCGCCACAAATTCGCAAATTACATCAGCCTGCTAACTCATTGGTAAACAGAGTATTAGAACATTTCATTAATAACAGTTCACCTATTGGTACGCCTGTTGCTTTCTGATATTGCAACAACCAAATAAACCTATGAAAAATCCAATAAAACTTGCAATACTGTGCACGGCTGTCTGTGCCGCAATGCTCGCGTCCACTCACAATGCCAGTGCTCTTACGATCGGCGACGGCCAAACGATTGGCTACGTCTATTTCGGCATACCGTCCGGTGACGTAGACCGACAAACTTATGTCAACGACCTGGTCAATTTCTACAATAGCGGCTGCGCCTCTGGCACCGACTGCGGTAGTGCACATGGACAAGATTATTTTATGGTTCACGGATCTCCTGCCTTTGGCGCGACGTTGCCTAATGCCATTTGGGCTTTAAACAGCGTCGGCGGGAGTAATAGCTTCAGCTGGTCTACCGCCGGCACATACAATTACCTGTTTGCGAAGTATGACGGGCCAAATCAAGGTTCGGTAGTTTGGTATGTGGGTAAATTAACCAGCTTCACCATCCCCACACAGTGGAATGGATATGGCCTTTCGGGTTGGACACTCTTTGGCCCAGGCGGGGCCGGGGCTCCGGACGGCGGCACCACGGTAATGTTGCTCGGCGCAGCGCTCGGCGCGCTTGGCATGGCGCGGCGCTTCCTCAAGAGGTAAGCAGTCTAAAACAGTTTCTCGACACAAGAGTGGCCGTCCTTTTTGGGCGGCCACTTTTCTTGTACACCGGGGCGTGAAGTATCCTCCTCGCTGGTATCAGCCGATCGAAGCCCTTGGGGTGCTATATGAGATTAGCACGGTTTAAGCAGAACTGTCGCCACGCCGCTGTGTCGTGAGCCGCCTTACAACTCGGCCAGACCCCCACCGACACTATTGAAAGCTTGGCGCGCATCGTAGCACAGGCATCCTTGTTCGCCAAAGGACGAATCCGTCCCGTGTGCGGACCTGTGGGGCAACTGGGCGTCCCTCGGCACGCCGAAGCTTCTTGGCGAAGGCGGCTCGCCTGGTTAATTAGCAGCTTTTTCGCCAGGCCGGCCGCAGCGAGTCCTCCAGTGGCTGACTTCCCTTCGCGCCTCTGTCCGGTTTTTTCGCCGGCAGAGAGCGTGCTTCGCCCAGAAGCGAATCGTCGGGAATCCGTACGTTTTCAAATTATGCGCTGTAATCTCCTTGGTTCGTGGTTGTTACATGTGCTCGATCCCCCGTGCTGCTGGTGAATCGTCGGGACAATTTACGATTCGACACCGGAGGCGCCACAAATTCGAGAAATTAGATCATCATGTTAACTCGTTGGTAGGCAGACTATTAAAATATTTTTGGAATAACAGTTCGCCTCTTGGCACGCCTGTTGCTTTCTGATATTGCAACAACCAAATAAACCTATGAAAAATCCAATAAAACTTGCAATACTCTGCACGGCTGTCTGTGCCGCAATGCTCGCGTCCACTCACAATGCCAGTGCTACTAATCTTACGATCGGCGACACCTATACGCTTGGTTACGTCTATTTCGGCATACCGTCCGGTGACGTAGACCGACAAACTTATGTCAACGACCTGATCGCTTTCTACAATAGCGGCTGCGCCTCTGGCACCGACTGCGGTGGTGCACATGGACAAGATTATTTTATGGTCAACGGATCTCCTCACTTTGGCGCGACGTTGCCTAATGCCATATGGGCTCTAAACAGCGTCGGCGGGAGTAATAGCTTCAGCTGGTCTACCGCCGGCACATACAATTACCTGTTTGCGAAGTATGACGGGCCAAATCAAGGTTCGGTAGTTTGGTATGTGGGTAATTTAACCAGCTTCACCATCCCCACACAGTGGAATGGATATGGCCTTTCGGGTTGGACGCTCTTTGGCCCAGGCGGGGCCGGGGCTCCGGACGGCGGCACCACGGTAATGTTGCTCGGCGCAGCGCTCGGCGCGCTTGGCATGGCGCGGCGCTTCCTCAAGAGATAAGCAGTCTAAAACAGTTTCTCGACACAAGAGTGGCCGTCCTTTTTGGGCGGCCACTTTTCTTGTACACCGGGGCGTGATCTGGTTTTAGCAGCAGCAGTCTTCTGACCACCTCGCACCCCTGCGGGTGGCCTGGATATTCTCGACCGGCCGGCTGGGATTGCTTGTCTTTCCACTGTTAAACTGGATCTCGTCCGGCCCGGTTTTCGCTCTCTGTCGAAGAGCACGGATGCGACGCTGATGAACCTCAAGCCCGATCAGTTCAGGCCAAATAGCGTTGGTCCGCGATTTTGTTCTGCTTCTCTTTTTCGCTTCCACCTGAAGCGGCTTTGAGCAAATCGCCGAAAAATCCACGATTCCTGCTTTTGGACTAGCTGGACAACAACAGTTCCCAGCCCTGGAAAAATTAAGCGATAAGACTCATTTTCGGCGCATCCCAAGGAGGCTGACGAAAAAGCTGGAGAAGACCGTTTGAAACCCCAATGCGACAAGCGTTGCTCCCGGCACAACGAATCGCATCGTGCGGG
>WNGQ01001746.1_pt1 | contig 40711 bp, 31 predicted proteins | sample 5407661 | NCBI WGS metagenome assembly WNGQ01 (sample SAMN13153382, study PRJNA577476) | soil metagenome | isolation source: 60 cm soil or saprolite under Garry oak tree replicate 2 | place: USA:California | collected 2016-06-15 | reverse complement strand
AGGACTGAGCCAGTCGTGTCGTGGCGGAGATGAGTAGCGCGGGCTGAAGGGTCATAGAGAAGATGCCAGCCTTTTTCTTTCAGGCGCGCGCAAAGACTCGTATCTTCGCCGTTAGTGCGCATCCTTTCATCGTATCCACCTACTCCGACCACAGCGGATTTGCGAAATAGGTTGTTGGAGCCGAAGAGGAAGAGCGGATTGCGCAAGAGCGAGTCTCCCCACTCCTGAGGCATATGCGCGGCGCGCCAGCGATCGGCGAGTGTGTCTTGAATGCTTTCGGTTAATTTTCCGCCAACTCCTGCCAGCCCGGGATCATGCATATTTTTTGCAAGCTCGGAGAGCCAGGACGTGTGCGCGATGCAATCCGCGTCAATCGAAGCGACAAGATCGTTGCGCGCCGCATGCATGGCAGTGTTGCGGGCAGCAGCCAGGCCTTTGTTGACCGTGTGGTGGATCAGTTTGACGCCCTTGTATGCGGCTACGATTTCCGCAGAATTATCGCGAGAACCATCGTCAATCACGAGAATTTCATCCGGCAGCAAAGTTTGTGCCAGCAGACTCTCGATGGAACGCGCCAGGAATTCGCCGGCGTTATGGGCGGGGATGTACACACTCACTTTGGGAGCTATTCCGGATGCATTCATACGGAAGCCACCGGAACAATGTCGAGCTTTGACGGAATGTTCAGAATGCCTGCGACTTCATCGCGGCTGTTGGTGGCGGGGAGAGTATTCACTTGCATTTGCGGAAGGCACTCCCAGTCGTCCACGCGCTCACCTGCATCATAAATGGCGATTCGCCAGGAATAGACGCCAGGCCGCAGCGGGAGCCCAGGAAGGGTGTAACGGAATTCGTATAGGCCGGGATCAAGGATCACGCCGTCGAGCTGGTTGCTCCAAAGGATATGCCGGTCCTGGTCGTAGAGAATCACTCCGTGATGCACACCATCCAGACGCTCACTGACACGCAGGAGAAAGTTGACGGAGGTTTCCCCTTCGGAGGGCAGAATATGATCGGAAGTCCGGTTTGCGCCATTCAACTTCCACCGAAGAAACTCTGCCCTGCCGCCCGAAACCCTGTGACCGGCCAGGCCCGAGTCAGACATTTCTGCTTCGTAAGCACCAACTACATCACTGGTCGCGCCTGCCTGCCGGACGGCCCCACCATCGACCCAGAGGACACGGTGGCAGAGGCGGCGAATCTGGTTGAGCTGATGCGAGACAAGGACGACGGTGCGGCCGGCGCGAGCGACGTCGCCCATTCGGCCGAGACATTTGCGTTGAAATTTGATGTCGCCGACGGCGAGGACTTCGTCAACGAGGAGGATTTCCGGTTCGAGATGGGCGGCGACGGCGAAGGCCAGGCGGACGTACATGCCGGAGGAGTAGTGCTTGACGGGAGTGTCAATGAATTTTTCGAGTTCGGCGAAAGCGACGATTTCGTCGAACTTGCGGGCGATTTCGGCTTTGGACATGCCGAGGATGGCGCCGGAGAGAAAGGTGTTTTCGCGGCCGGTGAGCTCGGGATGAAAGCCGGTGCCGACTTCGAGGAGCGAGCCGACGCGGCCGTGAATTTCCGCCCAGCCTTCGGTGGGGCGGGTGATGCGGGAGAGGATTTTGAGAAGAGTTGTTTTGCCGGCGCCATTGCGGCCGATGAGGCCGAGGACTTCGCCTTCGTGAACATCGAGGGAAACTTCTTTCAAAGCCCAGAATGTCTCGTCTTTCTTCCTGCGCACCCAAGCAAGCGGCGAACGCAAAAACGCTTCGAGCGTATGACGGAGGCCGGTGTCCACTTCCAACCCGCGGCGATAGCGCTTGGAGAGGGAGTCGGCGTGAATCACAGTGGTGTTCATGCGTGATCCGGTTTGGGCCTGGTGGCGATACCCACCTGATTCAGACGTCTGGCTTCGCCGGGTGGAATCGCGGCGTATTTTGTTTGATGACCAATCTGAACGAGGGGACCTTCAAAAAAAATCCAAGACAATTTCGCGGCTAAATAAGTAATTGCGGCGCAGAGGAGCGTGATGCCAAGACTCTTTAGATCTGAGAGATAAGGAGTGGTGCGCGCGATGAGATTGAAAATCATGTAAGCGACGGCAACGTGAATCAGGTACACGCAATAAGACACGCGTCCCAGTTCGCGAAGCGGCCCCAGACGTGTGAACCTCGCAAGGAGCCCCGAGGGGCTTAAAAGCGCGGACAGAAGAACCACCACATAGAACAAGCCCACCCACGAAAGGCCAACCGTAGAGGTGAGTCCTTCAAAGGGGTTTGGAAACCAAAACCAGAGTCCGACCATTCCGGCGAACAGTGTGGCCAGGAGGAGGGATAAGTGAGTCCGATGGGAGGAAAGCAGCGCGCGAAAGCGCTCATCCCGCCACAAGAGAACCGCGAGCACGCCAAGAGCGAGAGCATCTGCCCTGCACGGCATCAAAGTGTAGGCGTGGTTGAACGTTGCCCCCTCGGTTAGATAAAAGTATGTTCGCAGAAGTGGGGCGAGCACGATGACCAGTATGAGCAAGATGCGCAATCTGGCTGCGTTAAAAAATTTGATGAGCAAGGGCGCGGCCAAATAGAACTGCTCTTCGACCGCAAGCGACCACGTAACACCGAACCACGAACCCGTAAGGCTTACCTGCTTGGACAGGAACGTATTTTGGAGGAAAAGAAAATGCTTGAAGAGTTCGAACCCCAGGGGTGGCAAGACCCCGGAGTGAGTGCGAGCCTGAAGCAGTTTGCCGCCGAAAACAACCAGCGCGAGGAAGGACAGTATCCATAAGTAGTAGATGGGAATAATTCGGTAGAAACGGCGGACATAAAATGTCTTGAAGTAATTAGTGGAAGACTTTGCATCCAGCAAAATGCCACCAATGAGAAAGCCGGATAGGACAAAGAACAGGTCTACGCCGGTCCAGCCGAGACCAAACACGTTGCGCATGTGAACGAGCAAAGGGGGTCCTGCGGTTCCCTCGTAATAGCCGTAGTGAACGAGCACAACAATCAAGATAGCGAAACCGCGGAGACCGTCGAGCTCAGGAACGCGACGATCCTGGGAGCTGAGATTAGACCCGGTCGGCAATGGAGGTCTCCATGCGGTTGAAGAAGAAAACGCCGCCGAGAAGAACGAGGACTACGGCGGAGGCGGAAGCGAGCAGGAGCAAGCCGGGGGCTTGTCCGCGGCCGGTGATGGCCCAGCGGAAGCCGTCAATCACGCCGGCCATGGGATTGAGGCCGTAGAGCCAGCGCCAACGCGCAGGCACGAGCGACGAAGCATAAGCGACCGGAGAGGCAAACATCCAGAAGGAGATGACGAATGGAATGACGTAGCGAACATCGCGATACAGCGCGTTGAGCGCAGAGAGCCAGAGGCCGACGCCGAGCGCGGTGAGAAGGGCAAGAAGAAGCAGAACGGGAAGCCAGAGAGCTGTGAGCGTGGGGAGAATCCCATAAGCAAAACAGAAAATCGCGAGAACCACGAAACCGATGGCGAAGTCTACGAGGCCGGAGAGAACGGAGGAAATGGGAAGAATGAGGCGCGGGAAGTACACTTTCGTTATGACGTTCTGGTTTTCGACGACGACGTTGGTGGTAGAGGTGAGGGAGGTGGCGAAATAGGTCCAGGGGACAAGCGCGGCGAAGTAAAAGACGGGATAGGGGAGGCCGTCGGAGGGGAGCTTGGCGAGTCGCCCGAAGAAGAGAGTGAAGACGAGCATGTTGAGAACGGGCTGCAAGATGACCCAGAGGACGCCGATGGCGGTTTGTTTGTAGCGGATTTTGACGTCGCGCCAGACGAAGAAGTAGAGCAACTCGCGGTAGGCCCAGACTTCGCGGAGGCGCAGCTCGAAGAGGCTGCGGGGGGGCTCAATGCGTACGGTAGCGGAGGCGCCGGGGCGAGGCGTAAGGGGAGCGGATTGTGGCGATGCCGTAAGCGAAGCCATGCGTTGCGAGCGAAGCCCTCTAAGAAAAAATATGAATGCGGGCGCGGGACGGGTTTAACCCCGAAATAGGATAGCAAAGAAAGCGGATGGAGGCTTTGCGGGCCGACCCTTCCATCCTTTTCAACGACTAAATGTAGCGCCAAAGCATGAAATGGGATAACGATTCCGCCCAATATGCCGCCAGTGGTGGCAACTTGCAGTAGGCGTGTAGAATACGTTGCTCGATGACCTTTTCGACCAGAGCAGTCAAAACCACGTTTCGTGTCGTGGCGCTTGTACTTGGTTTTCTTCAGGCTTGGGCATACCGCTTCTATATCGAACCGGACGGCGTCAATTACCTCGACATTGCACAAGCCTACTTGCGGCGCGATTGGGGCAATGCGTTGAATGCCTATTGGAGTCCGTTCTTGTCTTGGCTGCTTGCCTTAATTCAGTGGACGTTCCACCCCTCGCCTTACTGGGAGTCGACATCTCTTCATTTGCTCAGCTTTGTTCTGTTTCTCCTTGCGCTTGTTGCCTTCGAGTTTTTCTTTTCTCGCCTCTTTTCGCTCAGCAACCGTCTTAATCCGCAAGCAGATGCAAGGGAAACCACGCCGGAGTGGGTCTGGTGGGTTCTCGGCTACTCGGCATTCCTCGTTTGCACGCTCAGAATGATCACCCTCCGCAGCGATAACCCGGACATGGCCCTGGCTGCCATTATTTTCTTCGCGACTGGAATCCTCATCGATTTGGCACAGTCTGATCGCAATCTGCTGCATTATGGTTTATTGGGATTGATCTTGGGCCTCGGCTATCTCGCAAAGAGTGTGATGTTGCCTCTCTCTTTGGTTTTTATCATGACCGCTGCCTTTGGCCGCCGCGGCTTCAAAAAGCTCGAATGGCGAGCGTTGGCCTCCGTTGTCGGATTTCTTTTGGTCAGCACGCCCTTCGCGGTCGCACTATCACACGCCAAAGGCCGCTTCACCTTTGGCGATACCGGTAAAGTCGCTTATTTCAACCAAGTTACACCCATGCCCCTAGGACAGCTCGCTTCGTCCACCTTTACTCATCGCCCTCAGCAACTGTTTGATGCGCCTCCTGTGTATACCTACGAAACTCCTTTTACTTCCACCTATCCCGCATGGTACGACTCGAGCTACTGGCTGGAGGGTGTGAAGCCACATTTCGTCTTGCGCGATCAATTGGCCGCCATCGCGCGTGCCCTCTCAAGCTACTTTCGGATCATATCCACCGAAAAACAGTGGATCGCCGGTTGGCTTGTCCTCCTTTTCGTTGCTGGTGACTGGCGAAAAACGTCGGAGCTGACTTTCAAGCTATGGTTTATATGGCTGCCATCCGTGGCGGCCCTTGCGCTTTACGCGCTAGTCTTAGTCGAGCCCCGCTACGTTGCTGCAGCGTTGGCTATCATTTGTGTCGCACTGTTTGTCGCGGCGCTCTCGCCGCCTGCCAATTCACTGCGAAGGACTAGCGTAGCTGTGGTATTTGCCGTCGCCGCTACGAGTGGGCTGGCCTTGGTCAAAGATGGACTGACGAATCTGGCCGACTGTATGCACTCCGAAAATCACGTGCAATGGCACGTTGCGCAAGGCATGCTAAAGATGGGTCTCGCTCCCGGAGATCACGTTGCCGTCCTCGGTCACTCGACCGTCGCGGACTATTGGGCTCATTTGGCCGGCCTGCAAGTGACGGCCGATATCCCCCTGGAAGCCATGCAGGACTATTGGATTGCAAGTTCTGAGAAACGAGAAGAAATTGCGTCTCGGCTGCATGCAAGGGGAATCAAAGCTCTGGTACTCGCGGAACCGCCGGTCATTCGCGCAGCTTGGCGCAATGTCGGTGACACCGGTTACTATGTCCAATTTCTTACTCAGGCTCGGGCGACAGATTCTGCGCCCTAAGAGGTGCTGACTTCACGATAGCAAAGGAAGTGGTCCGCAGATGCGCAGTAGCCTCGATTAAAACACGCTGCGCTGTTTGCAATTCCGGGATGGACCGATTACTCCCCGAGCGATCATCCATGCAGACGGGCTAATCGTTCCCTGAGAAAGAGGAGTGCGGCACGTCGCCCAGCGACCGAGACGTGCGCCGGCTGGTATGGGGCCTCGGATTTGGTTTTGCCTTAATTTATCTGGCATTTCTAGTTCCTCTGGCGAATGTCGCGATCTTCTATCTCCTGCATTAACGCCTTGCGTTTGAAGAAGTAACGCCGGAGGTCGGAGGAAAGCTCGCGAGGGACGACAAAAATTTGATTGTGCGCGACTTCGGCAAACGAGACGGGGCCGCGCACGGAGATCAAGTGCGCGCCCCATTGGAAAATGAAGCCGGCGTTCCAGACAATGAACAAGAAAAGGACGGAAGCGGCCAGGGAGAACGCTCGAGTGGAAGAGCGGAAGAACCCGCCGAAACGCTGGAGCAGGAGCGCCAGACCAAAAATGAAAATAGGCGTGACCGAGATCAAAAACCGGTTGCCGAAAGCCGATATGCCGGCCCAATCGGGATAGCAGGAGATTAAGTAGAAGAATGCGGCGGCGCCTGCAGAAAGGTAGGAGGTAAGGACTTTTGCCCGTCGCGGAACGAAAACAAGGCCGATGATGGCAAGCGCGAGAATGGGAGTCCAGAGCAGGATGCCGTGTTCGGAAGAAAAGAGGATGGAATACCAATGAGGCGCGGTCCAATCCCATGCCGCGTGCTGGTAGGAGCTGAAGCGAAAGAATCCGCCGAAAATGATGTAGCGCGTGATGAGCGTGGGAATAGAACAGAGGATCACAGTGAGCAGGAAGCAGAAGTTTGCGACGAAGAGGGAAGCCGCCTCACGAAATTCCTGCGTTTTCCAAGCGTCTCCATAGTCCACGAGCGATTCGATCAAAGGAAGGATCAGGAAAACACCGTTGGCGAAATAAACGTCGAGCATAAGCCCGGAAATCAGGCCAAGCAAAATCCATTGGAGAAACGTCCGCGAACCCCGGGTGCGATCCCAGTACCAAAGGAAAAGGGCCACGGCAAAGACGGAATGCGCGTGCGACCACGACGGATTGAAGTACATGTAAACGGGAAGCGAGCTGGCGCCCCAAATTCCCAGGGTGGCGAGGAAGGCCCAGCACCCTTCGACGTATTTCCGCGCGAGAGAGTAGGAAAGCAGCAGGCCCAGGAAACCATAAACCGCGGTGCCCAAGGCCATGGCCACGAGATAAGGAAGCGAGAAACCGTCGGCGGGAATGTGCGCCCCAAGGGCATTGCAAAGAAGCATGATGCCGTGGGCCGCGAGCAGGAATGGCGCCCAGAGAAGGGCCGGTCCAATGCTGAATAAATTGCTGACGTATCCCGTTTCTGTGTACTCGGCCGCGGAAAGCTGTCCGTTCGGGAGCGTTCTCGATTTAGAGAAGAGAAGATTCGCATGGAGCCAGTCTTGCTCGAAGTGAAGGTTGTGTTGAATCAACGGAGCGCGGGCGTACGCATAATACCCAACGCCATCGCCATGAACGATGGGATTGATCAAGGGGAGCGAACAGAGGAAGACAATGAAAAGGATTCGCTGATAGCGGGTCGACACACTTTTGCCGGCAGATGAACGCACGGAGCCAGTCCGCGTTAGCGGAGGCGCGTTCGTGCCGGGAGCCCCGGGCGGGCCTGACCGATCCCGTGTCTTGGCCAATTCGGGCAAGGGTATGCTCAGAACAACGTCCAACTAATTTTGAGTTTCATGTTATCAGAGGCGCGGCTCCCTTGAAATTGAAAGGCCCAAGACTCCATTGGACCGAAGGGCGGTCGAACGGAAAACGGGGGAGAGCTGGAAAACAGGTCCAAAACTGAGCTTGTGAGCAGAATGGCCGAGAATCAGGCAGCACTCCCGGCAGCGACCTTGCAAGCTCTGTCGAGAACGCTCTTTTGGCGAAAATACTCAGACACGCGATCGATGATTTCGTTCAAAGAAGTCTGAGGGCGGAAGCCGGTCAGCGCGTCGAGCTTGTCCACGCAGGGGACGCGCCGCATCATGTCCTCGAATCCGGGTTCGTAGGCTTTGTCATAAGGGACATATTCGACGGCGGAAGAACTGGCGGTCCGTTCTTTTACACGGCAGGCAAGGTCTTCAATGGTGATTTCTTCCGTGTTCCCCACGTTCACGACTTCGCCGATGGCGCGCCCGGTGTTCATCAGGCGAATCAGACCTTCGGTGGTATCGCGCACATCGCAAAAGCACCGGGACTGTTTGCCGTTCCCGTAGATGGTGATGGCGGAATTGTCCAGCGCGGACTTCACGAAGTTGGGCAGCACCATGCCATAGCGCCCGGTTTGCCGGGGACCCACGGTGTTGAACAAACGCGCAACGATGACGGGAAGTTTCTTCTCTTTCCAATAGGAGAGCGCTAGAAATTCGTCGAGGGCTTTGGAGGCGGCGTAGCTCCAGCGGCCTTTGGTGGTGGGGCCGAGGACGAGGTCGGCGTCCTCGCGAAAAGGAATGTTGGTGCTTTTGCCGTAGACCTCGGAAGTGGAGGCTGTGAGGACGAGTTTCTTTTTCTTGCAAGCAGCTTCGAGAATCAACTGAGTGCCGTTGACATTCGTTTCGATGGTCCTGACGGGGCTTTCGACGATGAGCTTGACGCCAACAGCCGCAGCCAGATGAACAATCACATCGGCATCGTCGACGAGTTCGGCCAGCAACTGGCGGTTCTCGATGTTGTCCAGGTGGTATTCCAGCAGGGGGGAGGACTTGAGGTGACGAATGTTCTCGACGCTGCCTGTAGAAAGATTGTCGAGCAGGACCACGCGATCGCCGCGGTCGATGAGACGTTCGGCGAGGTGCGATCCGATGAAACCGGCACCACCAGTGATCAGAAAGCGCAACGAGCCCTCCTTAAAGAGCTTGCGAATCGTCGTCGTGATGTCGGGAGATAGTCTCACTCGCCGACTTCGAGAGTTCACCCTGTGCTGCGTCCCCGGCTTCCTGAGGACCATAAACATACGAATATGGATAATACCGATAGGAGTAGTAATAATCTGGGGCGCTGGGATCCACTGCGTTAAGCACCACGCCGAGGATGCGGGACTTTACGCTTGTCAGTAGGTCGCGCGTTCGAGTGAACGCCACCTTGGGAGTCTCGCCGCTGCGGACCACCAAGAGCACGCCGTCGGCCTGCACAGAAAGAATTACGGCGTCGGTCGCGGCCATGACCGGAGGCGAATCAATCACGATGAATTTGAATTTCGAGCGCAATTCCACGATGGCGTCCGCGAGCTTGTGCGAAGAGAGCAGGTCCGCCGGATTGGGCGGTAGAGGCCCCGTAGGAATGGCGACCAGATTAGGAATGGCGGGATGCGGGACGGACACGAGGTCCAGACTCGATACGCCTGCGAGATAAGAGCTCAAACCCGCATACTTCCCAGTGCCAAGATTGAGCAAACGACCTATTCCCGGTTTTCGAAGATCGGCGTCCACGAGCACGGTGCTGTCGCCGAGTTGCGCAAGAGTAACAGCAAGATTGGCAGCCGCCGTGGTTTTTCCTTCCCGCGGCAAGGCGCTGGTAACGAGAATCACCTGCGGAGGGTGCTCGGCCTGCGAAAGCAGGATCGAAGTGCGGAGTGCCCGGAAAGCTTCCGACATCTGGGACTTTGGCAAGTGCTGAGCTACTAGTTCCATGCGCTTGTCGTGGCCATTTTCGGAAAAGTCCCGCAGCAAGCCGCGGCGTTTGCTCCCGTTCGAGCCGGCAAATTGCGGAACAACCGCGAGGGAAGGCAGGCGCGTTAAGGTTTCAATGTCGTCCGGAGATTTCACCGTGTTGTCCAGGTATTCGCGCAAGAGCGCCAGTCCGATACCGCCCACCAGGCCTACAAGCAAAGACAAAATAATGTTCTTGGCTTTCGCGGGGCGCGCTGGAGTGGTGGGGATCATTGCAGGATCGACAATGCGAATGTTGGACGAGCGCAAGGCGCCGGAAATCGCGGTTTCCTTCATCTTGGTCATCAAGCCTTCATAGAGGGCCTTGTTGGCTTCCGCTTCACGCTTGAGGATGTTGTACTCGACCATTTTCTCGGCCATTTGATTGGTTTCGGCCTTGGCCTCATTCAGCGCGTCCGCCAGCAATGTTTCGCGCTGGCGAGCTTCGCGATAATCGCTCTCGAGGACATCGAGAATTTTCTTTTTCTCCTTCTCGACGTTGTCGTCGATGTCTTTCATCTGGGCCTTGAGTCGCAGTACCTTGGGGAAATTGGGACCATACTGCTGAAGAGCGTCCGCATAATCCGCCGACGTTTCCCCTCGTTTCTTCAGCAAGTCGGTTAGGGCGGAGTTGCTATCGAGCTGGGGGACAGCGTCGAGGTCGCCCGCTTTTGCAAATTCGTAGAGCGACTCCTTTTTCATTCGCTCGGCCTGTGCATCGGTAAACTGTTTGTTGATGTCGCTCAGCCGCTGGGTGGTCATGTTCTGTTTGTCGTCGAGCGTCCATATTTGATTCTGGCGCTCATAGGCGATGCGCGCGTCTTCCGATTTTTGTACTTTGATTTTGAAATCGCGCAATTGGTCAGCGAGCCAATCCGAGGCTTGAGACGTAGCCTCGTACTTGCTGCGGTAATTCTGCTCGATGTACGTCGCGATGTGGGCGTTGACGGTGCGAGCCGCAAGCTGCGGGTCGGTGGATTCGAAGCTCACATCCATCAAGCGGCTATTGGGAACACGTTTTACGCTGAGGTTGCCCAGGAATTCGGCGAGTTCGGGCGGCCGTTTCTGGTTGGCCAGATTGCCGTTGGCGACAGCCTCGGAAATACCGCTGGACCCGGCGAACTCCGGACGAAGGGCCAGGCCATTGTTGCGGATGGTTTGCAGCGCAAGCGTTTCGCTGGTAAGAATTTTTGCCTGAGTCTCAATGTAATTGTCCGTGTCCACCATGACGTCGTAAGAATCCGCGCCCTGAAACGGGAGGATATTGGAGTTTTCCTTGTCGATTTCGAGGCGGGCCGTGGTGACGTATACAGGCCGCATGCGGAAAGTGGCGATGCTCACGATGGTAACCACGGAGAGCATGAAGGACAGGATGAGCCACTGGTGCTTGCGAAGAATGAGCAGGTAATCGTAGAGATGAGGCTCGTGAGGAGACAGATCGAACGTGGCGAAACGACCGGTGACGGGCACTAACTCCGCGTGCCCGTTCGAGCCATCTTCTCGGGGAACGAGTTTGTTTTCGTCTGCCATTTTCTAGCGATACGCCAGCCGGTACAGAGCCACGCCCGAGCCCAGCGCGAGGCCAAATTCGGCCGCGCGGAACAGGGCCTGTTTCGAACCGCTTTCCGGCACGTACAGAATGTCGCTCGGCTGAAGCTGCAAGTCCTCCGCCTTCCGGCTAAGAACCTTCTTTAGATCAATTGGGACTTCATGCTGCTGCCCCATGTTGTCCTTGCGGACGATGACTGCTTTGTCGGACTTAGCCGTTCGGGTCAGCCCGCCTGCCAAGGAAAGAATCTTCAAAGTGGTCAATTGCGTGCGGTCATTCGAAAGAACGTAGCCGCCGGCGCGGCCAACGGCGCCGAGCACATACACGACGCCCGCATGAGGAACGGTGACAACGTCCCCGGCCTGGAGAGCAATATTGTTCTTGGTGTCGCCAGTTTCCATGACATCGGTGAGGTTGATGGTGATGGTATTCGTGAGAGGAGGCGGCTCAGCATTTGCGTCAGAAGCGGAAGGACTTGACGCGGCCGCTGCGGCGCCGGACGAAGACGGAGAGAGCGCAGGCGCCGGATCTTTCGTCGCTTCTTGCGAAGCTGTGGAAGCACGCGCGGCGGATGCATCAGCTGGAGAAGCCTTAGCCGGAACTGGCTGCTCCGGTCCGATTTCCGGCGGCTCCCCGGTATCCGGAAGGGCGTCCTGCGACGGTCGCGAGACAATGATCGTGTCGCCGGCATCACTGGCAATGCCGCCCGCCTCCGCCAGAACTTCGAGGAGCGTCACAGGGCGGTCGGCCTCATACACCATCGGATGAACCACGGCGCCAACAACCGTAATTGGCTTGCTCTTGTGCTCCTTGACGCTGACACTCACATCTGCGTGAGTCACCAGGCCGTTGGCTTCCAGCATCTCCGCGATTTTCTGCTCAATTTGGATTTCAGTCAGCCCGGCGACGTGCAGGCGCACCGGAATCAAAGGAATGCCGATCGTGCCGGTCTGGCTGACGCGCACGTCGCGGCTCAATTCTTCCACGTCAAAAACGTAAATGCCGAGGAGATCTCCGGGACCGATTACGTAGTCGTGTGGCATCATCCGCAAAGTGGTGGAAAGCTCATGAATGCGGTCGTTCACCTGTTGCGGAGTTTCAAGGACGGGCTGCCCGTGGCCAGCTTGTGCGTGGCAAGCCGGAGGTAGCGGCAGCAATGCAAGCAAGGCTCCGGATAGCAGACACCCCACCCTCGCACCCAGTCTGGCTGGCTGCATGAGAATAAATGACCCCCGGCCAATTATACAGGATACGGAAGAAGTCAATCAGGATTTCGCGAGCTATGGCGGTGACGGCGAGCCGGTGGGATTGAGGAAGTCTGTTCGATTTGCGTGGTCGCCAGATGAGCCATCAGGAAGAAAAGCCAAAGGTTGGAAGGGATGTGGAAGTTGAAGTCAACCAGAGCGTGCACCAGGAATCCCGCGCATGCAACTATTCCGGAAAGTTGCAGAGCCCCGGGGAACGAAAAATCACTCTGCCGGAAAAGAGAGAAAGATTTGAGAAACAAAACCCCGAGGAACCAGGCACAACATAGACCGCCCAGCACTCCCGTCTCGGCAAGAGCTTCCAGGTAATCGTTGTGCGCGTGGTCGACGACTTTGCCGTCATAAAGAGTTTCGTAGGGGGGGTACACGATTTGCAGGGTGCCAAGTCCCGTGCCGATGAAAGCATGGTCAAGAAAAATATGCCAAGCGCCCTTGCGCATGGCGGCACGCTTGCCCTCAGTTACTTCGAGTGTCTGCAGCGACGAGAAGCGCTGGAGGATCCGGCCGACACCCAGCCAGGTGACGATCATCAGCGCCGCCAGCAGGACCGCGGAAACGGCCAGCAGGCGCTTCGCCAAGCCGCGACGGCGAAGAAGCAAATAAACGAGAAAGGCGAATTGTACGCAAAAGCTCACAATGCCTCCGCGAGAGGCGGACAGAAAAAGGGCGGTGATAGGCATGACCGCGAACAACGCAACGACGGCGAGGCGCTCGCGCCGCACTTTTCCCAGCACCAGCGGGACCAGGGCCAATGGGATGAGGAGCTCCATCAAACCGGCAAAATGGTTGCGATTGACGTACGGGCCGAACGGTATGCCCCCGTAGCGCAGCTCGCGGACCCAATAAAGCTTTCCGTTGAAGGTAAGGTGCTGGAGAATGCCGTACACACTAACCAAGAAGCCGAAGCCCATTCCAAACCACACGAAGCTGCGCCAGTCCTGGAGGGTACGAAAGACCTGCACGCACAGAAATAAAAAAAGCAACGCAGCCAGCAGCAGTAACAATCCGATGCGCGTGCTGTAAGGAGATACGGTCGCGCGAAAAAACCACTGGCTCAGGCCGACGAGAAAAAACATAGCGAGCGGCGGGAGCAGCGGCGAAAAAGCGAGCTGCTCCTGCTCGTTGTAATAAAAACGCAAGGCCCAGATCAAAAAAAGAAACCCAACGCCGGTTTCCAGAACGGCGCGTGCCCAGTCTTCCACGCCACCATGAGCGGCAACGGCAAAGATGATCAAGGCGCAGAGGCCCACTCGCAAAAATGTCATGGTTTGCGAGGCTCCGCAGAGACGGGAACCAGCGCGACGTCATCCACCCAGGCAATACCCTGAATTTTGTCGTCAAATTCCTGGCTGGGCAGGCGGGCCACGCAAACCTGCATTTCCTGAACATTTTTTCCAGAGGACCATGATGTCTCGATGTTGGTCCAGGGCTGGGTTCCGCGAAGATCGCTGGTCGAAACATTCGAATGGTCTTGCGTTCCAATCGGGCGGAGTTGGAACCGGATGCCCTGCTCCGTGGTTATGGACTGGGTTCGTAGCCAGGCAGAGAAGTGGTACGCCATTGAGGGCTGGACTGCGACCTCAGCGCAAGGCCCGTTGAGGCCGAGATTGTATCTTCCATTAAATAGCAGACGCAGCGAACGATTTCCTGAATGCTTTTCGCGTGTGTCGAAGCTGATTTGGACCGGCCCTCCTCCCGGAAGCGCCCACGCAAAACCGCTTCCAAAGATACCCGACTCGAATCCGCCATCCCACAAAAGTGAACCCGCCGGGCCGGGCAGGTTTGCGTAGCCGGCGAGATCCGCCGCCTGCTTCCATACGCGCTGAGCTTCTGAGAATTGTTTTTCGCGAAGCAATGCAGTGACCAAATAATACGTATAGGTTTCCAGCGGCAGCTTGGGATGAAGGGCTGCGAGCCTATTCCAGACCCGGACGGCATTTGCTGTATGGCCTTCGCTAACCTGGTCAAAAATTGCTCCGGTATAGGCGTCCCACAGCGGAGGGAGCACGCGATCAAGGACCAGGTCGATGTTCGGCTCGGCGATCAATGCGCGGGAAAGAGCTTCGGCGCCGCGTTTCGGCTCAGTCTCGACGGCTCGGCGCATCTCGAGAAATGCGGCGTCCAAATCGCCCTGGCGGAGGAGAAAATTGGCGTAGCGCCAGGAAATTTCAGCGGAAAGAGGATAGGCATTCTTCGCGTGAAGAAATGCATCTCGCGCGGCCGCAACATTTCCTTCGGTTTCGTAGGCGGTTCCCACGTCCGACCAAAGTTCCGCGGAACGAGCATTGAGAGACAGTGCTACGTTGTAGGCCTGGAGGGCTCGTGACGTGTCCGTTTCTTCAAGGTTGTATTGCCAATAGCGGCCCAGTAAGAGCCAGTTCTGGAAGTCACGCGGCTCGAGGCGCGTGGCCCGCTCATAACCTTGGCGAGTTTGCAGACCGGAATAATGGGCGGCGATCGCGCATCGAACGCTGAAGTAAGACAAAAACAAGTCACAAACAAGAGCCAAAGCGGGCACGATACCGCGACGTGGGAAACTGGAAGAGCGCTGACTCATTCCACGGTACTCTGCCTAGACCGCTTTGCAGTTGCAAGACAAATTCGGTGGCGCTGAGAATTGCGCTTATGCACCGGACAACCAAAAGGTGGGCTGTGAAGTCTATCCATTTGCTCTTCGAGAACCTGTGAAGTCTATCCATTTGCTCTTCGAGAACGCGGTTGATGCGGGGCGGGTCCGACAGTAAAATGCAATTCCAGCCTGGGGGGCAATTCGAAGCTTGTTTGGGCAGCGGACCCGTTTTGAGGCGGGCCGACCCCGGGAATCGGGCGATTTGGAGCGGGATCGTCCCCCTTTCGAACCCCAAGCGGCCGGCCCTTTCTCGAAAGGTGTGTAGATTTGAGCGGCTTCGTCTGCATCATGCATGGGGATAATGCGCCGGTAGAACAAGCGCTGCTGCGGTCTCTTACCAACTTCCTCTCCTTTCGCGGGCCCGATGCTCAAACCACTTGGATGGACCGTTCAATAGGAATGGGCCATGCGCTGCTGCGGACGACGCACGAGTCGAAAAACGAACAGCAGCCGTTAGTCCTGGAGGAACGCTATTGGATTGTGGCAGACGCGCGCTTGGATGCTCGTGAGGAGTTGATCACAGAGCTCCAGAACAAAACGCAAACAGCGCAGTCAGACTCGCCAGACTGCGAATTGATTTTGCGGGCGTATGCAGTGTGGGGAGAAGCTTGCGTCGAGCGCTTGAGAGGCGATTTTTCTTTCGCAATCTGGGACAAAGAACATAAAAAACTCCTTTGCGCGCGCGATCATTTTGGGATCAAGCCCTTTTTTTATTCCCACATCGGCTCGCTGCTTGTCCTGAGCAACACGCTCAATTGTGTCCGCCGCCATCCAGCCATCTCCGCAGAACTAAACGACGTTGCAATCAGCGACTTTCTTCTCTTCGATATGATACGGGAACCGGGGGCCACGTCCTTTGCGAATATCCTGAGGCTGCCACCGGCGCATACGCTTACCTTTGTCGAAGGCCGTGTCTCGGTTCGCCGCTACTGGACGCTGTCGGTGAGCGAGCCGCTTCATCACAAGAAACCGGGCGAATGTGTCGAGCACTTCCGCGAACTCCTAGATTGCGCCGTGGGAGATCGGTTGAAAGCAAACAGTGTGGGAGTGCTGATGAGCGGCGGACTCGATTCTACGACCATTGCGGCGAGTGCGCGGCGACAGATGTCTGCCAACGGGGACGGTGCGACCCTGTGCGCTTACACCGATGTCTTTGAGAGTTTGATTCCCCACGAAGAGCGTCGCTACGCAACTCTCGTGGCCGAGGCTTTGAAAATCCCGATCGAGTTCCAAGTAAATGATGGCTTCGGGCTGCGGAAGGACTTGAATCAACAATGCAGCAGCTGGCCTGAGCCTGTCCATTCTCCCGGATCGGACGGAGGCCTTTGTCAGTTGCGCCAGGTAGCTGGCCGGAACCGCGCAGTGTTGACGGGATTCGGGGGCGACCCTGCACTTTCATGTTTTCTCTCTGTGCATTTCTCGCAGTTGCTCAAGCGCAGACAGGTTGGCCAGGCAGCGAGTGACGCGATGCAATACCTGGCCGCGGAGGGCAGGTTTTCGCGATTGTACGTTCGCACGCGCTGGCAGAAATGGTTTGGATCGAAGAGTCAAACTCCTCACTATCCGCCATGGCTGAACCCGGAGCTGGAAAAGCGCCTGAGCTTACGGGAACGGTGGGAAGCGTGGATGAGCGCTCAGCCCCCGAAGGAAACGGCTCGCCGGACTGCCTATGAAGCAATTGTTGATCCCTCGTGGCCGAATTTGTTTGAAGGATACGATCCGGGAACAACAGGTGTTCCTGTGGAAGTTCGCCATCCCTTTTTTGACCTTCGTGTCGTGAGTCTTCTCCTGGCTCTGCCTGCGCTGCCGTGGTGTTCCGACAAGGAGTTGCTGCGCGAAGCGGCGCGCGGCATCCTCCCGAATGCGGTGCGCCTGAGGCGCAAGTCACCGCTACTCGCGGACCCTTTGGTTGCCGTTCTGCAACAAAAGGAATCGGCCTGGGTTGATTCCTTCGAGCCTGTGCCAGAGCTCGGTCACTATGTGGAGCGGCAACGCATTCCAAAAGTGTTTGGGGAAAAGGACGCATGGAATGCGTGGATTCATTTACGCCCGCTCAGCCTGAACTTTTGGTTGCGGTCGCCGCTGGCAACGGATAGACTCTCTTGGAGGCGCTAGTGACGTCCAATTTGAGGGAGCGTAACAAGAAAAAACCGTACCAAAAACCTAACCTCCGGGTCTACGGCGACGTCCGAGCGCTTACCCAGACCTCGCCGTCGGGGAAGGGCAACAGAGACGCCGTTGGCAAGGGCGCCCATAAGACGTAGAACAAAGTTGTTGCTTATTGCCTGAGGAACTTTTGCCCGCGTTTCATGTGATTTACGGGCTGCAACTTGCAGCCAACATCGCCCTTCCCGGCCTCCCTGTTCAAAATCATTCCGAAATACTCAATGTACAAATACATTTGAAAGACGGATGGCCATTCCCTGCAACGCTAGCTGACTTTAGAGAAGCCTTGCACAGCTCGAATGGCGTTCCGGGCGTCCACCCAAACCTGCGCGCCGGTTTGTTCCCTGGCGGAGAGCATTTTGGTCTCTTTTACGCTGATGGGCCAAGATTTGCTGTAAACCACAGTGGGAGTGAAGTCTGGGCCGGTTGGCCCGAGAATTACACCCTCGAAGATGCTTGCACGTATCTGCTCGGGCCGGTGATGGGATTCGTTTTGCGTCTTCGCGGCACAGTCTGTCTCCATGCGAGTGCTGTGGCAGTCGGCGACCATGCGATTGCTCTAGTGGGCCCGCCGGGTTCCGGCAAGTCGACCACCGCTGCCGCCTTTGCATGCAGTGGCTTCCCCGTCTTGTCCGACGACATTGTGGCCCTGTCCGGCGAAAGTGGCCAATGGCTTGTCCAACCCGGCTACCCCAGAGTGAATTTGTGGCCGGACTCGGCTCTCCGATTATTTGGGTCAGAAGATGCATTGCCGCGGATCACACCTACGTGGGACAAGCGTTACCTGCCGCTCGGCCAGAACGGTTACCATTTCGCTTCAAACCTATTGCCCCTGGGTGCGATCTACATCTTGGATAGTCGCGACCCGACTCTGACCGCCCCTGTCGTGGAAACGGTTTCCCGCAAAGAGACCCTCATGACGCTTGTGGCCAATACGTATGTGAACTATCTTCTTGACCGGAGTATGCGCCGCACCGAGTTCGACGTGCTCAGCCGCATTGTTTCGGGAATTCCGGTTCGTCGCGTACGCCCGCCGGATGAGCCGTCAGCAATTCTTGAATTATGCGGAGCGATTGCCGACAATGCCAGGCGAGCGATGGCGGCCGTTCCAGCAAACGCAACCTCGGTCCTCGGGTAAGTCTACATGTACAGCTTGGGAGCCTACGGCTCGATGATTGCGGATCGCGTCCGCGTGGAAGCTTATGCGGAAGCGTTGCGAAGGACTGTTCGCAAGGGGTCCGTTGTCGTGGAAATTGGCACGGGGCCCGGCATCTTCGCCGTGCTGGCTTGCCAGCTTGGCGCAAGCAGGGTTTTCGCCATCGAGCCGGCTGAAATCATCCAAGTGGCGCGCGAGGTTGCAGCAGCCAATGGCTGCGCTGCCAAAATCGAATTCTTCGAACAGCTTTCCCATTGTGTGAATCTTCCCACTCGCGCCGACATCGTCCTGTCCGATCTCCGGGGTGTGCTTCCCTTTTTTCAGCGCCATATCCCGGCGATCGTGGACGCGCGGCAGCGTTTTCTCGCCCCAGGTGGAACCATGATCCCGCGAAAAGATACGGTTTGGGCCGCGGTCGTGGAGGCTCCCAAACCTTATCGGGAAATAGTGGATCCCTGGGACAAGAACCCTTTGAGCCAGGATCTTGCCCCGGCTCGCGTGCTTGCTATAAACGACGGAAAGAGAGTCAGCGTGAGTCCAACCCAGCTATTGACCGGGCGCAGACTTTGGACCGCGCTGGACTACGGGAGCGTTGAACACCCCGATGTTCGAGGCAATCTCGAGTGGATCGTCGAGCGCGCCGGGACTGGCCACGGGACCGTGGTGTGGTTTGATGTAGATCTCGCCGAAGGCGTAAACCTTTCTAATGCCCCGGGTACACCCGAAACAGTCTACGGATCCTTCTTCCTTCCCTGGACGCAACCCGTTCCTTTGGAGGAGGGCCAAAGTGTGTGCGTCAGTCTCGAGGCGAAACTCGTGGGAAATGATTACGTCTGGCGATGGACCACACGTATCGAACCTCTCAATGGATCCAGTGCTTTTCCTATCCATTTTGCGCAATCTCAGTTGAATGGGGCAGTTTTGTCCCCCAAGCAGCTTCATCGATTGGCGTCGGACCATGTCCCCCGGCTTTCCGACGAAGGGCTGCTGCGCCGCAGAGCTTTCGAATTGATGGATGGAAAGACTACGCTGGAAGAAAGTGCACGCAAGCTGGCGGCCGAATTCCCCAAGCGATTCTCGGGTTGGCAGCAAGCCTTGTCTTATGTTGGCTTGATCTCTCAAGAATTCAGCTGCTAGTAAAACTCGACACGAGCCTGCACGCAAATGCGGGACCTCCGAGACGTTGATTTTTCCCTGCCTCAGGATTTGTTTCCGCGACTATGCTTTCTTGCGAGGCGGAATGGCCGCCGAACAACATCCATAAAGTGGTTGTGGCTAAGTTGCCCGCCAGCTTGCCAGTCTTCTTCCGTGGGCGAGAGAGAGAGTCTTAGCAGATAAGCCGGAGCTGCAAACAAGCCGCCGCGCATGTGCAAGCGAAATGCTGCGCGTTCAAAAAGACCCGGAGGAGCATACCCGGCAGCAGGCAGCCAGCGAAGCGCCAGGGCCGCCAGCTTTGCGGCCGCGGCGTCTCGCCGCACCCTCGAAGAAACCGCTTCGGGGAGCTCGGCGTGCAAGACGTCGGCGGTAAGAAGTAATCCGGTGTGCAGCAGATGTTCCGCCTGCACCGCTTTCGCGGTTGATACTGCGCGTTCCCAGTCGATGTTTGCTTGCAGCGAAACTAATCCGGCCACGTCCGCAATCCAGCTCAACCTTTCCCAAAAATGCTTTGCGCCGTGGATGCAAATGAGCACGAGTTCGTCTTCCACGCATGGCGCTGGAACCTCACGGGCATCAATCGGAACCCGAATCTGCCGCGCAAAGAAATCCTCGATGGGCATCGGCCGCGGGAAATAACGAAGCGTCAAATCATTGTGGAGTTCGACCAACAGTTTCGAATCCAGATTGGAGAAGAGGTACTGGCCCGGAATTTTGCCCGCGTCAATGGCGCTTAGAGGGACAGCGGTCTGGTAGCCTGAAGCAATCATCACCTCCGTGGCGCGGCGTATGTCCTGTTGTCGGACCAGCAGATCGAGGTCCCCGTAGGTGCGGACGGAGAGACCGGCATAGCCTTGTGCGGCGAGCACAGGTCCCTTTACGACCAGGGCGGAGATTCCTTGTTCGCCGAAGAGCTCCAACAAACGAAAAAGCTCTGCGGTCAGGCGGAGCGTCAGTAAGTTTTGCGCGCGCCGGCGTTCCAACAACGATTGTTTGATCTCCGGCGGAGCCGCAACGGCGACTTCATTGTTCAGGCAGGACGCAAGTTGCCCGGGAACGCCATGTTCTTCCGCGAGCCGCAACAGGCGTGGCCAATCGACGCTGGACAACAATTCCAGAAGCCTTCCCGTGTCGCGCTGGAGAGAGATGCATTCACACAAGGCCACCCACTCGCGTTTGAATGCACGAATGTCCGATAAACTCGCACGTGAGAGCGGTTCAGCCATGAGATGTCCTTGCGACTATAAGCTAAGTACAACCGGGACGAACAGGCGTTTGACTGTGGCAGCTTCCTCGCAAACTACTTTGCTGTGCAAACTAGCTTATGCTGTAAGCTAGCTTATGACTTGCGCGATACGTCGGAATTCCTGCCCAGATCTCCCTAAGTTACTGATAATAAAGGCAGACAGACGCCTCTAGAACTATTTGCGAGATTTGCCGTGAAGGATCTTGATGGGAGTGTGGGGGTTACTTGCCGGAGGTGGCGCTGAAGCTGTCGTCGCCACGGGCGCGCTTGCGAATGTCGATCCCCAGGCGCTTGATCTTTTGATTCAACGTCGAGAGCGGAATCATGAAGCGTTCGGCGGCTTCGGTTTGATTCCAGTTGGTGCGCTCGAGCATATCCACGATGATGCGGCGTTCGATCTCGTCCATGATTTGAAACAGCGAAGGTTGCGGGTTGTCCGCGGCAGTGCGAGCGCCGGGTTCGCCGGGAAGCGGTGGAAGAAATTCCGAGAGCTGCAGCCGCACGCCGCGCACAATCTCTTTGCTGCGGATGGCTTCCGGCAGCAAATCCACATCAATGCGATTCTGGGTGGAAAGCACGACGGCGCGCTCGACCACGTTTTCCAGTTCGCGCACGTTGCCGGGCCAGTCGTAATCCATCATCAATTTCATGGCGTTCGGCGTGAATTGCAGAAGCGGGCGGTTGTTTTCCGTGCAGAAGCGTTCTAGGAAATGAAGGACGAGAAGGGGCACGTCCTCGCGTCGTTCGCGCAGGGGAGGAATGCGCAGATGAATCACATTAAGCCGGTGGAAAAGGTCTTCGCGGAAACGGCCTTCGCGTACGAGCGTCAGCAGGTCGACGTTCGAAGCAGCCACGATGCGCACGTCCACCTTGATTTGCTCCGTGCCACCCAGCCGCATGAACTCGCGCTCTTGAATCACGCGCAGCAGCTTGGCTTGGGTTTCCGGGCTAATGGTGGCGATTTCGTCGAAGAAAATCGTGCCTTGGTCCGCCACTTCGAATAAACCCTTTTTCGAAGCCACGGCACTAGTGAATGCGCCCTTAACGTGGCCGAAAAGTTGGGACTCCAGAAGATCCACGGGAATGGAGCCCGTATTCACCGGTACGAAGGCCTTGTCCGCGCGCGGAGAGGCCGAGTGCAGCGCTTTGGCGATAAGCTCCTTACCGGTGCCGCTTTCGCCGCTGATGAGCACGGTAGAACGGGAAGGCGCCACCTGCGTAACGAGATCCAAAAGCACCTGCATCTTGTCGCTCTTGCCGATGATGTTTGGGAAATTGAAGCGCTGTTTCAGCGCGCGCTTGAGGTGAAGATTCTCGTCGCGCAGCCGACGTGATTCCACGGCCTGAGCGACTTGCGCGAGCAATTCGTCATTGGACCAGGGCTTGGTGATGTAATCCATGGCGCCGTTCTTGAAAGCGGCGCGCGCCATGTCGATAGAGCCGTAGGCGGTGATCAAAACGATGGAAAGGTCGGGATCGCGGCGGCGAATTCCTTCAGCATGTCGAGGCCGTTACGGTCGGGAAGGCTGACGTCGAGCAACAGAAGATCGAAGGGATGTTCTTCCAGCTTGGCGAGGCCGGATTCGCCGGTATCGGCGCTGGAAACGCCGTAGCCTTCACCTTTCAGCAGAAGCTCAAGGCCCTCTCGGATTTCGGATTCGTCGTCGACTACAAGGATGGAACCCTTAGACATGAGCCGCTTTCCTGGCCGCGGGGAACTCCACGTGGAATGAAGTGCCCTTTCCGGGCGTGGAACGCACGTCAATCTTACCCGCGTGTTCCTTGATGATTCCGTAGCTCACCGAGAGCCCCAGGCCGGTGCCCCGGCCATTAGACTTGGTGGTGTAGAAAGGATCAAAAATGCGGTGGATGTCTTCGCGAGGAATTCCTGCGCCGGTATCCGCGATTTCGATTTCCACGCTGCCGTTGTGCGCGCCGGTACGGACTTCCAGCATTCCGCCGCCGGGCATGGCATCTCGCGCATTCAAAAACAGATTCAAGAAAACCTGTTGCAGCTTGTTTGCGGAGCCGTGCACGGGCGGCAAAGACTCGCCAAGTTCTTTCACCACTTGAATCTGTGAAGCTTTGAGAGGATGAGCCACCAGCGAGAGGGTTTCTTCCACCACGCGGTTTACGTCGACGCTTGCGGCTTCCGCCGCTCCGGTGCGCGAGAAATTGAGCAGATTATTGACGATCTCGCTGGCGCGAAACGTCTGCTTGACGATCTTGTCGATGATCGACTGGCGCGGGTCGCCTTCCGGCATCTGTTTGGCCAGCATCTGTATATAATTCGAAATCACGGCCAGCGGCGTATTCACTTCGTGCGCGACGCCGGCGGCGAGCAGGCCGAGAGAGGTCAGCTTCTCCGTCTGCGTCATCTGCTCTTCCATGCGCTCGCGTTGCGTGACGTCATCGAAAAGCAGCAGCCGCCCAATTCGTTCATTCGATTTGCTCACCAGCGGCGTAATGGAAACGTTCAACGTCAAATGTTTTCCGTGATGGTGCAGTCTCTGCTTATAGATGCCGGTGATGTGTTCCTGGTCACCGCGGGCAGCGATTTCCTGGGCGAGTTCCTCGGGAAGCAGAGAGTTGAGCCTGCGACCCACGGCGTCGCGACGCAAAACTCCGAACAACTGCTCCATACGGGTATTCCACGATTCGACGATGCCGTCCAAATCCACCGCGAGAACACCAACGTTCAGGGATTCCACGATGTTTTCGCTGAAATCCTTGAGGCGCGCAATCTCAAGCGCTTTTTGTTCGAGAGAGGAATAAAGCTGAGCATTATCGAGTGCGACGGCGACGTAGCCGGCAATCGTTTCGACGAGCTCGACGTCGTCGCTCGAAAGGAAATCGCCATCGACGGTTTTGCCGAGGCCGAGAACCGCGACGGTGTGCTCGCGAATGCGGCACGGAATGAAATAATTCAAATCCAGTTGTTCCAGAGTGCGCCGCACGGAATCGCTGACGTCCTTTGCCGCACGGGGCGATTCAAAGAAAAGCGCCCCCCGAGCGAACTCGGGCCGGGCCGGACCGAGGAAGCTAAGATCCATGGATTCCGAGAGGCGCACGCCCATGGAGCGCGCGAGGCGCATGCTGCCGGGCTGGTCGGGGTCGTCGACGAGAATCGCGAGGCGGTCGACCAGCAAGGTTTGCGAGATGCGGTCCATCACCGAACCGAGCATCGGATCCAGCCGCACTTCATTGGTCAGTGTGCGCCCAAACTCAATCAATGTACGGCGATAATCCAAACGGTCGCGGTAGAAGAAACGATCCAATCCACCCTGGATCCGTTGCCGAATCGGCTCAAAAATGGACGCCGCAACCACAACAGCGAGAACCGCTCCCCACATTCCATTTGTCGACGTATGGAACACCGAGCCGATAATTCCGATAAGAACAAAGATCACGCCCAGCACGCCCGCGGTGGCCGCCGTGTACGCCAAGCCGCGTTTGAAGATGATGTCCACGTCCATCAAGCGGTAGCGAATGATCGCGTAGGCGAAGCACAGCGGGATGAGGACGAGAGCGAGCGTGGAAAACACCATCCAGGGCCTGCGCGGCGCGTCGAGGATTAACGGTAAAATATAGAAGAGTGAAGCCGGAAGGCTCCCAAAGAGTGTTCCGCCGGTGAGCCACTTCAACTGCTGCCGCAGAACGCCGGACGGCGCCTCGCGGTAATTCCGGTAGAAGACAAGGCCGGCGGCGACGAAGCACGCCCCGAGATAGCCGAGTTCAAGTTTCTCCAGCAGCATATAAGCGCCGAGCCAAGGTACGAACCCCAAAGCACTCAACGCTGTGCTCACGTGAATCAGCAACAAGGCAAGAGGCAGGGAATAGACCGCCACCAGCTTCGCCGTAGTGCGTAATTTGGATTCCGTCCGCCCGGGAAAAACCAAGGCGAAATGGAGCAGCAAAGCAGGCACCAGCAAGCGCGCCGCGATTTCCGCCCAATAAATCTCCCAGTCGAAGGTGTCCAGCTTCGTGCTGAAGTGGAACGACCAAAGAATGAACGAAGCCAGGCAGAAAATATAAAAGTGCACGGCGCGGGGAGCGTTCCAGCGGCGAACAAAAATGAACAAGCCGATGAAGAGATACAGCAAACCCACGACGCGAAGGTAATTCTCAGTGGCAAGAGGTTTTTCTGCGGGAGCCGTCACCAGCGGCGCTTCAAACTCTTCTCCGTTTCGCAGGAGTTTGTAGTGAACCGTCGTCCAAAGCCCCGCGCGGTCCAGGCGCCGGGCGACTTCTGTTGCACGCGAGATGGGGGCTCCGTTGAACTCCAGGAGGATGTCCCCGGTGTGGATGGCGGTATGGCTGGCAGGCGAATTGGGGGAAACGTGCCGAGCTTGAACGCCGCGCTCCGTGTCGAGCCAGGTGACGCCGTCATAGACCGGCTCGTACCGCGTACGCTGGTCGAAGTTCAACAGGGCAAAAATGACCGCCGCCAGCGTAGCTAGCGCCAGCACCACCGCCCCGAGACTGACACGCAGGTTCTGCTTCATGACTGTCAATAAGCTGACATGCGAATACTGGAATCTGGAAGCAAGCTAATGTCCATAGTTTGGTAGATCAGCATAGAGCAAACCCTAGCGTCTTCAACAGTTTACATCAGAGAAAGGCTAGACAACCGCGGTTCATCCAGTTTCTGGGAGGGTGGATACAGCTTTTGAGAACTTCCGAAGTTCCTAAAATTGCACGCTCAGTCCGCCCCGGAACGTCCGGAAGGCGGGGACCAGGACGACGTGGCCATCCCTGCTACTGGTTGAAACATAGCCCTGTGCCAGCAAGTTGTCGCAGTCTGCGATAGCCTCCCATCTTCCCAAAGCCCATTTAGGCAGCGGCTGCCGGACCATCAAATGGAGATAAGGATCCATCTGATAGATGGACTCCCCATAAGCATCTTGGCGCGAAACCGCCGAGCCACTAATCCATTTGTAGCCTGCGTGAAACTTTGTGCCGAGGCGCGGCACTTTGGTGGAAATGCTCGCGCCGAGCGAGTGCCGCGGAACCGCCTGCAACATGTCGCGCAGCAGGCTATCCGCGTCATTTGCGGGAGTCAGAGCGCTCGCGAAGGAATAGAGTGCGGTGAATTCCGTATCCCCTTCCAGCTTCTTTCGAAGCGCCACGCGCGCTCCCCAGTTGCTGGAGGCGCCACCGTCATAAGCAAATCCCTTGGAGAAATAATCCTGGAAGTAATCGGTGACGGGCAGAGTATCGCCGCCCAGGCCGTACACGGCAATATGCCGGTTGTCGTCGTGGAACCCAGCGAACTGAAGAACTCCGCTTGCGCCAATCTTACGATTTGCTGCGATTTCCTCGTGCAAGCCGTTTTGCAACACGGGACGTCCATCGCGCATGAGCAGCGCAGGGAACGCATCCAGTTCATTCAGAGCCGCGGTGAGCATTGCGCCCGGTTGTGCTTCGGTGGCTTCGAGTGGACCAGCCCCGGTGGGCATGGAAGCAAAAATAAGCTCCGTATTCCAGGCTTGAGAAATTTGATAATCAAGCGCCGCACGCGGACGCAGCGAAGACGCCGCGGCCCCCAGCCCCACCAGAACATATTCGCCGCCGTAGCGCAGCAGCAAACGATTGCCCAATGAAATGGCACCCCCTTGGTCCAATCGCACGCCGCGAAAGTTCGGACCATCGGGCCCAATCTTGGCTTCCCTCAGGACCAGAGCCGTGTGCGGGCCGGCGCCAAGAGTCCCTGTCGGCAACCAAACCGTGGCGATTCCGCCCCCCGGGGCCTCCTGGTCATAACTCATTTGCCCGGCGAAAAGGAGGCGGCTGGCTCCGCCGAGTTTCTGGTCGTAAGCCACGGCAGTAGCCGGGGTAGGAGAGACATTGGAAGGAGAAGCGACGCGGCGCGCTCCATCCGTAAATTCCATTCGAACGCGCGGCACGTTGAGACCGCGGTTCTCTGCGCGGAGGGTGGAAACGGTGCCGTTGGATTCGTCCATCCATTCGAGAACGGGCCGGACCGAAGCGGCAGAACGCAGCACCCATTTCCAATCGTCAGGACTCGCGCCTGCATTGGAGGGCGTGCGGCGTAGTTGATCCAGCGATGCGTACATGGACTCAAGCTCAACGCGAACAACGGTGGTCAGGTTGGGGCTGACCCGAACATGTTTTTCGAGGGTAGGAAGAAAACCGGCAAGGGTGACGCGCAGTGTGTAAAGACCGGGGACAAGTTTGCTCCCCTGAAAAATTCCTTGTGTATTCGTCAGCAGAACGTGCGAGGCTGTTACTCCCGGGGATTCGGGAGCAAGTTCGACACTCGCGCCCATCTGCGGCGTACCCGCCGTGTCACGCACCACTCCCGCGAGCTTGCCGAGAACGGGCTTAGCTTGCGCCGTCGCTGGCTTCACAGTAAACGAGAAAACGCCAGCGGTCAGGACCAGGGCCCCCAGGATGCGGAGACGCCCTTGTTTCACGTTACTTTACCTCCCCGGTGCTGCGCTCGCCTGAGTCTTGATTTCCTGCGGCGCCTTCACCGTAAAATCGGCCGTACGCGAAATGGTTTGATTGGAATGCACGTCCGTGGCATTCACTTCCAGGGTGTATTTGCCGGGGGTCAGCGTGGCCAGCGGCAGGAAGCGCTCGATGGTGACTTGCTCCCCGGTTTGTTTCAGATCTTCGGACGTTTCCTTGAATTGCATGCCCGGAACGGGTTCGTTGCCCTTCTTGACGGTAAACTGGAAATTCGCGCTGGACTTGTGCGTAGCGTCGTCCGGCTTCAAGTTATAAACCTGCAGGTAGATGCCAAGCCGGTCGGCTGTCGTGAAATCCGCTTCGAGCCGCGGACGCACTTTGGACGAACCCAGCACGAACTGGCCGGTGCCGATTTGCTTTGCAGGAACATGCACAATTTGGTCGGCAAGAATCAGCGAGCTGGCCTCCAGCTTGTCGTCCGCATAGCGAGGAACGGCAAGGCGATTGTTCACGGCGCCAACGTTTCCACTCTGCACGTCCTTCAACACCAGGTCCAGCCGATACAAGCCCGGACGAAGGGGCACGGCCTTTTGATAGATTGATTGCAATTTCAACGACTGCTGGTAAAGCGAGTCGGGGAAATCACGGCTGACGGAATCCTCAAAAGTTTGCACAACACGGCCAGTAAGTGTGGTGATGCGTCCAAAAATATTGATCACCGCGGAGTGAATGCCCTCCTTGGCTTGGAAAGACAGCTGGCTGTTGGGGATTTGAATGGTAATCGGAACGAGGACTGTGTCGTTGGTAACCTTCAGGTAATCCGTGCGCCAATTAAAGTGCATCTGGTCGCGGACGATGCGCGAGGTCACGACCGCTTCCAAATCCTTGAACTTTACTTCGGGTGGTTTCTGAACTTTAGCGAAGAGCTCGAGGCGGTTGAATTCATCCATGCTGGCGGGCTGGCCACCCATGGTCTTCGGCAGGTTCGTACCGTCAGAGCGCGTGAAACGGTCGGCCTTCGTCGACATGCCCATGGATTCAAGCAAGCTCAAGCCTGCGCCAGGGACGTGCAAGAGAGCGTCCTTTTCTGAAGGATCCATGGTCATGTGATATTCGCCGGAGCCGCTGGGATCGACGAATTCCAGAATGATGTTCTCTCCGATGCCTTCCAAATAACGCCAGCGCCAGGTTTCCCAGGGATAGGTGGAAGTCGAGCCGCCGCCTTCTTCCATCGGACGGTCGTACGTGCCGCCTGTTGGATGGGACTCAATTTCATCCGGCGGTCCCCACATGATGTACATGCGGCCACGATCCGTTTTCCAGCCAGGGATGCCGGAAGCATAGTGTTCGTTGGCGTAAGCAATCCGGCGGTAGTGTTCCTCTTTGAAATCATTGTCGGGAAGGTCGGGATTGCTGCTGCGGCGAAGCCAGAACTGCTCGATGAACTGCTCGCGCTCCTCGTTGGTGTCCAACTGGAGAAAGGCGTTGCGCTCTTCCGGCGTGATGATGTAGGTCACATCTTCGGTGAGCCACTGGCGGTACGCGTTGTCGAGTTCCTTCAGCGTCCGCTTCATCTTCCTTTTGGTCTCTTTATCCAGCTTTTTGGGAGCGGGCGGCGTGGCGTTTGGATCCTGCGGGTCTTGCACCTGTTGTGCGAGAGCAACCGGCAGGCAGATGGCGAGTGAAAAGACTGATGCGACTACGGTTCGCGCTACCCGTGACATGGAGACACCTCAAGATCTAGGACGTTGAGATTCTACCCCCCGGATAAGTTCCCCGTCAATTCTCCGTCCAATGGCGCAAGCCCCTGCATTTTCTGACACTTGTCCCCTGCTTGGCCTTAGACCCCAGTGAGGCAATTTTGGTTGCCTGCCAATTTTTGACCTGAACGCAAGTACAGGGAGTTGCAGTAGCAACGAAGGGCGGGAACCAGGCAGGAGCCAATTCGAAACAATGAAACCTGGAGAAGGACTCAAGAATCGGAGGCTATTGAACGCGTTGAGGCTGGCCGTCGGACCCAATCAAGGCATCAAAGATCGCGAGCACGTGGCGCCGGTAATCCACCATGCGCTCGAAGACGTCTTTCAATTGAGGGTCGCGCTCGGCTTCGCGATGCCACTTGGCAAGAACCGCGCTGGGAACTTCGATGTCGCGGCGCAACTGGTCTGCAGAGTGGCCGCGCAGAAACAGGCCGTAGAAAAACGCGGCCTCGCGCTGCGGATACTCGAGATCCTGCAGCGTGTCGGTAGGAACGAATTGTGGCAGCGTGGCCATAAGAAAAATGCAGTTTACCCAAAAGCGTTTCCGCGTCAAGTAGGACTTAGGTTCTTTTGACGCGTTGCTGCTAACACCCTCCTATTTCTTTAAGTTTCCGACCCCGCACAACCCGGTTCGCACATCTTTTTTGTGGTCGTTGCAGCGTGGTCTGGAAGGCTTTAAGATGCTGGAAGGCATGGTAAGGTCACCAAATTCGCGCAAAACCCCCTTCGGGGGCGCGGCCCGCCGCTTCTTACGATTTGGCGCGCTGCGAGGAATGCGTTCGATCGAGATTGACCCCGAAGTGTTTCGGCGCGAACTCTCCGCAAAACACGGCCTGTGGGTTCCCAGTCTTGCGAGGTTGAGGGAAGTTCCAGTCGAGCATCTGGATGTCGTCGCTGCAAAACTGATCCGCGATGCGGAGCGGCTGGCGCTGGTCGAAGGCGCGGGGCTTGGGCTGGGCGGCATCATCACCTTTCTTCCGGATGCGAGCTTCCTGACGATTATTACGTTGCGCCTGATTCAGCGGCTTGCCCTGCTCTACGGATTCGAAACGCGCGGAGCCGATCAACGACTTGAAATGTGGAAGGCGGCTGCGGCTGCGACGGGGATTGATTACGGCAAGGATCTGGCTGGAAAACAGATGTGTGAGAAAATCGCTCCGCGCGTGGCAAAGCAGCTTGCTGCGAGGCTTGGAGCAGAAACGGCGGAAAAGTGGGTGGGGCGAATGGTTCCGCTCGTAAGCTCGGCAATCGGTGGGGCACTGAATTTTTCTTTCGTGCGCGGTTGGGGCCGGCGCGCCCAGCGGCACTTGCGCGCGAAGCATCTAGAAGCGAAAACGTGCGCGACTGCCGCCACGCAGCCGCAAACGTATACAGCAGCATAAAGCGGTCCTTGGGAGGAGAGTATGCATCGAGTTGGAGGAATCGGGAGTGCACTCGTTCTGTTCGGCGCGGCGCTGGCGCTTGCCTTGGTTCCGGTGACGGCGACTTCGGGTTCATCCCAGGATGGAAGCGCGCCGCAGGCCGAAGCGGACAACTCGATACCCGCTTATCATGCGGAGGCTTCCAAGGGCGAACTGCCAAAAACGTTGAACCCGGAGTTTTTTTCCGACCCCCTGGTGAAGAATGCGTACGCGGTTGCCGCGAGGATCAAGAAAACGCTCTACCAACAGCCCTGCTATTGCCATTGCGACCGCAGTAAAGGCCACACCAGTTTGCTCGATTGCTTTGCCAGCGAACACGGCTCCGGCTGCGGCACGTGCATCTACGAAGACCTATATGCCTACGAACAGGTGCACAAGGACAAGACGCCAGCCCAGATCCGCGAAGGAATCATCAAAGGCGAATGGAAATCGGTAGATGCTGCAAAATACCGCCAGCCGATGCCATTGAAGTAATCAAATAGTTCCGCAAGCAGGGGTAAGGTGGTTGCATCCCGGGTTAGGGCAGAAGTTTCTTGTCATGTCCCAAAGCAATTCGTAAACTAATAGTATCCCCAGCCAACCATAATAGGAGGAAGAATGCATTCTCGCCTCAAGTTGAGTGTATGTCTGCTGGGGCTCGCCGCTTTGTTCGTGGCGGCGGGAGTCCCGGCACGGGCGCAGGACAAGCAACACGTCGTTTCTCTGGGCGATTTAAACAAAGACGCGGCTCGTCCGGCGCAAACCCGTCAAGCTAACGAAGCAGCTGTACGAACACTGCTTTCTTCCGACCAGGGCCAAAGAGCGCTGAAATCCGCCAAACTTGACTACCAAAAGGTGGACAAAGCCATTGGCCAATTGAGCGATGAGGACCTCGGCAAACTCGCGGAGCGTTCCCGGCAGGCGCAGGCCGATTTTGCCGCTGGCCGCATTTCCGATCGCGATCTGCTTTGGATCATTCTTATCGCGATTGGCATCATCGTGTTGGCAGTAGCGCTCCGATAATTCATAACCAGCAAGAAGAAACAACCGGGGTCACCGGTCACGCGCGGAAAGAGGGCCACGTTCGCTTTGTTCCTGATGCTATTCCTGGGGCACGCCTTGGAGGCGGCGCCTCAGGAAAGCGCGGGAGTCTGGCTGGACGTGCCATTTGTCAAACAAAGCGAGGACGGCTGCGGGTCCGCGGCCATTTCTATGGTCTTGCAGTATTGGAGCGGCCATGGCGTGCCGGTCGATGCTCCGCGGGCGGACGCTACGGCTATCCAAAAGCAGCTTTATTCGCGCAAGGCGCGCGGCATCTTCGCTTCCGATATGGAAAGTTATTTCAACGGCTCGGGATTCAGGGTGTTCCTCCTGGACGGGACTTGGGCAGATCTTCAGGAACACTTAAAGCAGGGGCGGCCGCTGATTGTGAGCCTTCAGCCAGGCAGTGCCAAGGCGCCGCTGCACTTCGTGGTGGTCACAGGGATGGATTGGCAACATGACGCGGTGTTTGTCCACGACCCCGCTCGTGGCAAACTTCTTCGCATAGAACGGGCTGACTTCGAAAAACAATGGCGGTCCAACCGCAATTGGTTGTTGCTGGCGGTTCCTCAAAAAGCTGCGTGAAGCGGTTTTTCCTTCCCCTCTTTGCGGTGTTCCTTTTTTCTCTTCCCAGTTATGGGCAAGAGCAAAATCCAGACCAGGCTCGGATGGCCGCCGCGCAGGGTGCCTTCGACGCTGGGCGCTGGGATGAGACGGCGCGGCTTACCCAAGGCCCTGCGGATCAGTCCCCTGAGTTGGATTTTCTGCGCGGGCTGGCCTTGGCTCGGCTGGAAAAATGGGACGAATCGAAACTGGCGTTCGAAGCTGGAGCGCGGAAATCCCCCCTCGATTCGCGATTCCCTGTCGAGCTGGCGGGCATAGCGTACAAACAGAAAGACTTCCGTTTTGCGAAGAAAAACCTGCAAACGGCATTGCGGCTGAATCCCGCCAACGCGTATGCCAACGAATTCCTCGCCACGATTTATTTCCTCGAAGGCAACTTGGAAGCCGCGCTGAAGTTTTGGAATCGCGTACAGAAGCCGCGATTGCGAAGTGTTGCTTTCGCGCCTTCACTGCAACTGAACGAAGAGCTCCGCAATCGCGCGCTGGCTTTCAATGCGCCGCAAGTCCTGACGGGTGAAGCCTTGCTTACTACGAAATCGCGTTTGGACAATTTGGAGATTTTTTCCAGCCGCCGGATCGAACTCACGCCGGCGGATTCGGGAAGCCACGACGTAACATTGCATCTCGCAGAGAAAAACCTGTGGGGTGATTCGAAGGCAGAAGGCATCGTTTCGCTTCTCAGTGGCCTGCCTTACGCGACTGTTTATCCGGAACTCTACAATTTGGACCATGATGCGGTGAATCTGACCTCACTTGTGCGGTGGGACTCGCAGAAGCGCCGTTTGCTCGCTGCGGTTTCTCTGCCCGTGTATGGCGACCCAGGCCTGCGTTTGCGCTTCTACGCAGACGCGCGGAATGAGAATTGGAATCTGTCGCAAACGTACTCCGGCGCCGTGACACCGCTGACAGACCTGAACTTGCGCCGCGTCGCTGTCGGGGTGGAATTTCACTCCGTTGTAAACGGGCGATGGAGTTGGAGAGCCGGCGCGGAAGCCGCCAATCGAAACTTTCGCAACACCAACGGCGCTACCTCCTCTGTGCAGCGGCCGTTCTTCAATGACGGGAATTCGCTCGCCGGATGGATTGGCGCGCAACGAACCCTGCTGCGCGTTCCGGAGCGCCGCTTCACACTGGATTCTTCCGCGGACGCGAAGGCAGGCCGCGAGTTTGCAACCGGGCTCGGACCCTTTGCAACTACTCGCGGCTCACTGATCGCACATTGGTTTCCGCACGCAAAGGGGGAAGATTACGAGATGCGCGCGCAGATTCGCGCGGGCGCGACGGCAGGCAAGGTTTCGCTCGACGAACTCTTTCAACTTGGAGTGGAACGTGACAACGATTTGTGGCTTCGCGGCCATGCGGGAACTACGGACGGCAGAAAAGGAGCCGCGCCTCTCGGGAGGCGATACTTCCTGGCAAATTGGGAGACGGACAAGAATATCTATGAAAATGGTTTGTTCACCGTGAAACTGGGGCCGTTTTTGGACAGTGGCGCCATTGCCGATTCGTCGGGGCTATTCGGTTCCCAGCGCTGGCAGTGGGATTCGGGTTTGCAATGCAAGGTGCGAATCCTCGGCGGCGTCATGGCTGTTTTCTCATTTGGATTCAACCTGCGTGGAGGAAAAGGCATATTCTACGGAACGGTATTGCGGTGACCGCCGAGCGGGCTCTGACCGGATTGCAAACCAGCTGTCCTTCGTAACCCGGTAGCCGTTTCTCTCGTCTCACAAAGGGATCGCGAGACGGCGTGATCTTTACGAGTGGCGGCCACCGCGGTTTCACATTTCTTCCAAACAGGGGCAATCAATGTCCAAGCGAATCTTCTCTGCAAGTTGCATCCTTGCGGTTGTTGGCGTTTTTGCTGTGAGCCTTGCTGGCATAGGGCTGCGAGGTTCGCCGAATGCGGCGTACCAGCCCAAGTCCTGGGGATTCGACACGGCTAATCTCGACAAGACCTGCAAGCCTTGCGACGACTTCTATCAGTTTGCTATGGGCGGATGGATGAAGGGGAACCCCATTCCACCCGAGTACTCAGTCTGGGGTTCGTTCAGCCAGCTTGCGGACAAGAATCAGAAAAACCTTCGGGAGATCCTCGAGGCGGCGGCGAGCGCCAAATCCGCGCCGGGCAGCAACGAACAGAAGATCGGCGATTTTTACGCAAGCTGCATGGACACAGCGGCCATTGACGCGGCGGGAGCCAAACCGATCGAACCGGAGCTGACGCAGATTGTGGCTGTCCAGACCCTGGCGGATTTGCAAGCCGAAACGGCGCGATTGCATGCCAGGGGCGCGGGTGTGCTTTTTCGCTTCAACTCGTCGCAAGACGCCAAGGACAGCACGCAGGAAATTGTCGCCGCTTTTCAGGGCGGCTTGGGCCTGCCGGAACGCGAGTATTACCTGAAGCAAGACGAAAAATCGACGAAGCTTCGGGAGGCCTACGAGAAACATGTGGCGAACATGCTCACGTTGCTGGGCGATCCCGCGGATGTGTCCGGAACGGAAGCTGCCGCGGTGATGAAGATTGAGACGGCCTTGGCGACGGCTTCGATGAAGAACACCGATCTGCGCGACCCGGACAAGACCTACCACAAGATGAAGCTAACGGAATTGAAGGCACTGACTCCGGATTTCTCCTGGGAGTTGTATTTCAAGGCGGTTGGGCATCCAGAGCTGAAAGAAATCAACGTGGGCCAGCCGGACTTCTTCAAGGCTCTCGACGGCCGGTTGACGGCCACGCCGATCGCGGATTGGAAGACTTACCTGCGGTGGCACCTGGTGAATTCTGCCGCTTCCGGCCTGTCCGAGAAGTTCGTCAATGAAGATTTTGATTTTCGCGGCAAAACGCTCACAGGCGCGAAAGAAATCCAGCCGCGATGGAAGCGCTGCGTGCAGGCGACCGATCGCAACCTTGGCGAGGCGCTGGGACAAGTCTACGTGCAGAAGTATTTTCCGCCGGCAGCCAAAGCGCGCGCCCTTGAGATGGTTCACAACCTTCTTGCAGCGCTGAAAGACGACTTGCAAACCTTGCCCTGGATGGGAGCAGAAACCCGCGCGCAAGCCACTGCGAAGCTCGAGGCCTTCATGTTGAAAATCGGCTATACCGACAAGTGGCGCGACTACACGGCGCTGAAAATCGACCGGCGCTCCTACGCGGAAAACATGGTGCGCGCCTCGGAGTTCGATTTTGCCCGCCGGCTCGGCAAGATTGGCAAGCCGGTGGACCGTACGGAATGGGGCATGACGCCTCCCACGGTGAACGCCTACAACAACAGCAGCATGAATGAAATCGTTTTCCCCGCAGGAATCATGCAGCCGCCTTTCTACGATCCCAACGGCGGAATGGGGGCGGTGATCGGTCACGAAATCACGCACGGTTTCGACGACCACGGCAGTAAGTTCGACGGCAAGGGCAACCTGAAAGATTGGTGGACGCCCGAAGATCTCAAGAATTTCAACGCGCGCGCAAAATGTGTTTCTGACCAGTTCGACGGATACGTTGTGGACGGAGACTTGCATGAGAACGGGAAACTGGTTCTCGGCGAGAGCATCGCGGACTTGGGCGGACTGGCAATTGCTTACGCAGCGTACGAAGAGTCGCTTCAGGGCAAGCCTCGCCCGCCGGATAAAGACGGATTCACTCCGGTACAGCGTTTCTTCCTCGGCTGGGCTCAGGTGTGGGGCGCCAACGAACGAATCGAATATGCCCGGCTGATGGCCAACACGAATCCACACCCCTTGGGAAGATTCCGCGCGAACGGTCCCCTTTCCAATATGGCAGAGTTCGCTAAAGCTTTCGGGTGCAAGCAAGGTGATGCGATGGTGCGCGAACAGGCGTGCAAAATTTGGTAGGTGCGCCAAACGCCGTGGTGCGTTAGCTTCGTGGCAAATAGCTTCAGGAAATGAGTAGAGTCGACGCGGATTCTTCTGCCTCCGCCGAGGGCAGAAGTGCCGACAGCTGCAAGTGCTCGTCGTTAGAAGTGAAGGACGGCGCCGCCGGCAAGCACAAAACTGTTTTGCGACTGGCCAAAGAAGCCGGTGCGCAGGTAATCCCCCTCGGCGCGGAACGATAGATGGGGGTTCCACCGGTAATCCGCGCCGCCGCCCGCTTCGATGGCGTACGAACTGCGGCTGTTGCCCGCGGTCTGCGGCTGCTCGTGCGCTCCGCCGAAAATCCCGTGTAACCATGGTTCCCAACGCTTCTGGCGCCATGCGACCTTTGGGCCTGCCCCGTAGATCACTAATTTGACATGGTTGGTGCCGAAAGTGCCTGGAGAGATAGCGGCGGTGACGCTTCCTTCGACGCCCAGCCACTCATTGAGGAAATACGCGACCGAAGTCTCTAAGCCGATGGCATTGGCATTGAATTGCGAAGAGTTAAAGCGAACCAAAGCAAGACTGAGGCCGAGTTGCCAGCGGTAGTCGTCGCGCCCGCCATAAACAAACCGAGGTTTGGGTGACGGTGCGGCTGGGTCAGCCGAGGCGAGCTCCGCGAACAGAGCGGTGCTTAGGCGCGGCGCCGAAGTCATGGCGGCCCGGTTGAAAGAATCAGCCACGGCAAGTAAATCGGGTAGTGCGGCCTTCGCCGCCGAGGTCGCGGAAAAATCCGGCGCCGCATTATCGGTATCGAAAAGCGGCATGGCCGATCCGGCTTGCGCTTGCGCCACACGGGCGCTCCCAAGCAGCAACAACGCACATACGCACAGGCTCTTCATGAAATGCCTCTCCGAGGGCTGCCCCACACTTCGTCAGCCACACCGCTACGGTAAACAACACCAAGGCGTTTGTCTACGTTCTTTCACAGGCCAGAGGCAAAAGGAAAGCAGGGGGAGGAAGGGGCTAGCGGCCGTGCCGCAAATAGTGATCGTTCTTGCTCAGCCAATCTTCCCTCGGGGGGTCGAAGACGTCGAGGTCCAGTGTATCTTCGATGGCCCAGGCTTCATGCGGCATGTTTGAGGGGATGCAGAGGACTTCGCCGGTGCGAACGACGATCTCCTTGCCCTCAATGGCAAACTTCAAGGCGCCTTCCAGAATGTAGGTAACCTGCTCGTTGTGGTGCTGATGCAAAGGCACGTGCGCACCCTTTTTCAGAAACACGCGCGCGAGCATGATCTTATCGCCAACCACCATCTCGCGGCCGATGAGCGGACTCAACTGTTCGTGTTCCACATTCTTCCATGGAATGTATTTCGCTTGCGTTGGCGTGCTCATTTGCCATCTCCATAAAGTTTTGCGGCGTTATCATGCAAATACATGTGCGCGAGTTCTAGCGCTCTGGCCTCCGTGAACGCGCCCTCGGCTACAAGTTCCGCGAGCGCGGCGGCCACGGCCGTGCGGGCTGATCGCGCTGCCAGCCAGAAGGTTTCTTCCGCACCCACAGCATCGTTAAAAGGAAAGGCGTCGGAGCCGAACATCATCCGTTCGGGATAAAGAGATATCCACTGTTTCAGGATGTTCTTTAATTCCGAAGGATACACGTAATAGCCCATCAGCGAAGAATCCGTGTACACATTTTTCGCCGCGGTTATCCAGATCATTTCGAGCGTATGAGGATAGCCGCCATGAATCAGCACGAACTTCACATTTTTGTAGCGCGGGTCGCGAAGCACGTTTTCGAGATTCAGGGGATTGCCGTTGGTCAGGCTGAAGTAATCGCCAATGCCCACCGCACTGTGAAAATGGACCGGCAGATTCAGCTTTCCCGCCTGGTCAATCAGCACGCGGAAAACGTAATCCTGAAACGTGCGGTACTCGTCTTCAGAAGGCACGCCTCCTGCATGGTATTTCGCGTAGATGGCTTCCGCCGTGGCACGCGGCGGATCGCCAAAATAAAGCGACCGGAAATAGGCGACCTCGAATTTCATCGCCACGCCGCCCTTCTTCTTGTTGTTGGTGAGGGTTTGCCGAACAAAGTTCTCATAGCCAGCCAGGTCCGCAGGCAAAGCGCTCACGCTTTCTTGTTTCATGTAGCGCCGAAGAACTTTTTCCTGCAGCGGGATGTACACTGCCATGTCGCCGTTCTTGGCAATCTGCGCGTGATTGTCGAAAGGAAAGAGGAACGAATCCACGAAGAAAACCCAGTGGAAGCGCTTGGGATTGAGATAGGCAGCGAGCGCGACGCGGTTCGCAAGGCAGGTTTCGATATTCAACTTATCCAGAATGCTGTCCCAATATGCGGTGCTGCTCGAAGCTTCAGCGGCTTTCTTTTTTTCAATCAGCCATTTGGCGTGTTCGGGCTGAAAATCGTTGTACGGATAACCGAAGAGCGCTTTGGCGGCGGCTACGAATTCGGGATTGTCTTCGCGCAAGCGAATCACGGAACTTTCATCAGGTGGAGCGGCCTGCGCGTCCACGTCCGAATCGTCAGGAAACGTGGCGTGCGAATGATTGTCGTAGATGGGAATGCGGTCGATCTGTTGAAGAAGACGCTCGTAAGTTTTCTCGACGCCGCCGATGGGAAACGGCTTAGCCTGCGCATGCGTCGTCGCTACGGCGCAGATCGTGGCGCCAGAAATCATAGCCATTCGATTCCATTGGTTCATCGGCTTCCTTGCGAACACTTCAGCGGCGTATCTTGTATCACCGGGAGACGGCGGCACGCCAGTGCATGGAAACCCGCTGCATGCGTTCCAGCGCGTCTTCGAGCAGATTCCGCGCGCTGACCAGGGAGAAGCGCAGATAATTCCTGCCGCCGGGACCAAACGCTGCGCCCGCGATTCCTGCTACTCCGCCCTCTTCGAGCACAATCGTCTGTACTTCCTCTGCGGAAAGCCCCGTCTCTTCGATATTGACCCAGGCGTAAAACGCGCCCTGCGGCGCTTGGCAACGGAATCCGGGAATGCGGTTCAACCCGGCGACGAAAAGTTCTCGCCGCTTGCGATACTCCTCCACCATGGCGTCGACGGCACCCGTAGAATCACGCAGCGCTTCAATCGCCGCCACCTGCGTGAACTCCGCCGCGCAAGTAAAGGTGTTCAGCACCAGCAAATCCATGGCGTCAATGACGTGAATGGGCGCGACGGCATAGCCCAGCCGCCAGCCGGTCATCGCAAAACTTTTCGAAAAGCCGTCAATGATCACGGTGCGCCCGGGCATACCTGGAAGCGCCCAGATGGATTGGTACTCGCCTTCAAAAAGAATTCGCGCATAAATTTCGTCGGAAATAATCCATAGATCGTGTTTGTGCGCCAGCTCAGCGATTTTTTCGAGCGCGGTGGCGCTGAAAGCGGTTCCCGTTGGGTTGTTCGGCGAATTGAAGATGATGACTCTGGTGCGCGTGGTGATCTTTGCGGCGATTTCGTCCAAATCCGGCTGAAGCTGGTTTTTCTCTTCCAGGCCGAACGGCACAGCGGTCGCGCCCAGTCCACGAGTGAACGACGGATAAATCGGAAACCCTGGATCGGGATAGAGCACCTCATCGCCCGGTTCAATAAGCGCCATCATCGCCAGCGAAAGCGCCATTTTGCATCCGGGAGCGACGAGAACTTGCTCTGCTGCAACGTCCAGCCGCCGCGTGCGCTTCAAATAAGCAGCAATGGCTTCGCGTAACGCGGGCACGCCCTTCGTGGCGCAATAACGGTCGCGTCCCGCGGCCACGGCGTTTCGCAAGGAATCCACAATCGGTGCGGCGGGATGAAAATCCGGCTCACCCAGCTCCAGATGAATCACGGAACGCCCCGCGCGCTCCAGGTCTTTTGCACGCGAGTAGACTGCCAGCGCGCCTTCCCCATTCAATTGCGAAACGCGGGATGCAATGCGGGTCATGGGTGTATTCCGGAAAAGATGGTATCACTCCTCGCACGACTCGGAACCCAAAGGTGAGTTTTGCGCCATGTCCTCGAATGGAATCTTAAAGGGAAATGCCAAGAGACGCATTCTCATGCGCCTCTTGGCCTAAAGACAATTTGGTGTTAACGCCGCGATCGATCTGTTCCCTTTCCCGCGCGAGGCCCCCTCGCCTTGACTCCCTCAACGCCAGGCGAGACCATGCTGTTAGGGAGCTGGAGCATGCAACTTGGCGAGCCTCCCTTCCGTCTAATCGTTAGCCGTAGTCCCCGTTAGGGGGTGACTCATGAGTTCCCGCAAAGTGCTTCCTCTGATGTTTCTGGTTCTCCTGATTGTGCTGTTCTTGGGCGCCCCGTCCGCTTCCGCCGACTCGAGCCACGCCCGCATCATCCGCCTCAGCTTGGTGAGCGGCGATGTGCGTTTTGCCACAGAAACCCACGGCGACCCTCTGACGGATTCCAAGGCCAACTGGGATGCCGCGCAATTGAACCTCCCCATTCGCCAAGGCTACGTTCTGGCCACCGACAATGGCCGCGCGGAAGTCGAGTTCGAGAACGGCACGCTGGCTTTCTTGAAAGAAAACACGGTTCTCGAGTTTTATGACCTTTCCTTGAAGGACGGCGCCCTGATAACGCGCCTGGTCTTGCGCCAAGGCAGCGCTTCCTTCCACGTAAATCCTGTGAGCGGCGATTATTTCAGTGTCACCGGCGGGGATTTTACGGTCGAGGCCGAAAGCCGCGCCACGTTCCGTCTCGATAATTTTGACGACGGCAGCACCGTCGAAAATATCTCCGGTCGCATCACCGTTCTTCACCAGGAAGAAACCACGTGCCTCGAAAAAGGCCAGTCGCTCTCCATGAAGGCGGGCGACCAGTCCTCTGTGAGCCTCGGCCGCTTTCCGGATCAGGATGAA
>WNGQ01000844.1_pt1 | contig 40753 bp, 30 predicted proteins | sample 5407661 | NCBI WGS metagenome assembly WNGQ01 (sample SAMN13153382, study PRJNA577476) | soil metagenome | isolation source: 60 cm soil or saprolite under Garry oak tree replicate 2 | place: USA:California | collected 2016-06-15 | reverse complement strand
GGGCCAAGGGCATCGACATCGAGGCGGCGCTGCGCCGGCCGTTCCGCCAGCTGCTCAAGGCCGACGTGGTGATCTCCGCCATCGCCGTGTCGGTGATGCTGCTCGTCTACTACACGGCCGTCGCGTTCAGCGTCATCTACCTGACCACGATCTTCGGTTTCTCGGTGAAGGACGCCAACGGCCTGGGCAACTGGAACTGGGGATTCAACGTCCTCGCGGTCATCCTCATCGGCGTGATCTCCGACCGGTTCCGGGTGCGGAAGCCCTTCATGGTGCTCGGGGGAGTCGGCGCCGCGGTGATGATCGTGATCTACCTGCTGGAGGCCGGCCACCATCCCAGCTACTACACGCTCGCCATCGAGCTGGCGCTGCTCTCGTTCGCCCTGGGCGTGGCCTATTCGCCATGGATGGCCAGCTACACCGAGACGGTCGAGGCGCGCAACCCGGCGCTCATCGCCACCGGCCTGGCGATCTGGGGCTGGATCATCCGGGTGGTCGTCTTCATCTCGTTCCTGGTCATCCCGCTCGTGGTCACGTCGGTGACCCCGCTGGTCAGCTACGGCGGCACGGTGGCCACGTACGCGGCCACGTACAAGAGTGAACTCGCGTTCGCCTCCACTCATCCGCAGATCGTCGCCACCGCCACCAAGTACCAGGTCCAGCTCGCCAACGCGAAGAAGTTCGCACCGGAACTGGCGGTGATCCAGGCCAACCCCGCCCTGTTCACCAAGCTGGCCAGCTATCCCACTCCGGCCGCGGTCCCGCCCCAGCTCGCCGCGCAGGCCGTTGCCGCCGCCGGGGGAGGGGCGACCGGGCTCCATATCCTGGCCACGATCAACGCCAACAAGGCCGCGATCAACGGCGTGATCGCGGTAGGGCCGCAGATCAGCGCCGTGGCGCCGTTCGCGGCGCAGCTCACCGCGCTGTCCAAGGTGCCGCCGCAGGTGTTCGCCTACCTGAAGGCGCACGGCACCGCGGTGCAGAACGCCGCCGCTGAATCGCCCGGCCAGTGGCGGGACTGGTACTGGATCTGTTTCGGCGGAGTGATCTTCTTCCTGCTCAGCATCCCGATCCTGCGCGGGCGCTGGAAGCCGTCCGACGCCCGCCGGGACGAGGCGGAGCACGAGGCGATGGTCGAGGCCGAGCTGGCCAAGCTCAACGCCTGAGCCAGGTACCCGGCCCCGGGCCGGCCGCGGACAGCGTGGTCCGCGAGCGGCCCGGGGCCGGGCCCGGATCTCGTCAGCGCGGGAGCGCCTCGGCGTAGTTCAGGTAGCCGCGGAGGTGCTCCAGCCCACCGGGGGCGCTTTCGGGGATGTCGCTGGCGCGGACGCTGCTGACGATTTCGACGCGGTGGCGGGCCCGGGTGACGGCCACGTTGAGGCTGCGCCACCCGCCCTGCGTGCTGAGGACGCCGAAGTCCTTGGTGACCTGGCCGTTCTCGTCCGGGCCGTAGCCGACGGACAGGATCAGCACGTCGCGTTCGTCGCCCTGCGCGGCCTGCGCGGTCTTGACGAAGAACCCGCGCAGCCGGTCGGTGCCGAAGAACTGGTCCAGGCCGGGGTGCAGCTTGCGGGCCCTGGCGAGGGCCGTCTCGATGGCCTCGGCCTGGGCCTCGCTGAAGGTCACCACGCCCAGGCTGAGGTCCGGGCGGGTGGTGTAGTGGTGGACGACCCGCTGCGCCACCCGGGCGGCCTCGGTGGGGTTCTTCCCCGTGGTCTGGCTCCGGTAGGTCCCCTCGCCGTAGAACAGCTCGATGCCGGGATGCTCCGGGCCGGCGCCGGCCCGGTCCGCGCCGGGCTGGTCCGGGCTGGCGCCGGGGGGGCCGCCGGGCACCGGGAGCAGGCGGCCGTCGTAGAACACGGCGTTGGCGAACGCGATCAGCGACTCGTGCCCGGACCGGTAGTGCCAGCGGAGTCTGAGGTCGCCGAACGCCCCGGCCGCCTTCGCCACGTCGAGGACCGACTCCGGCCCGGCGTCCCGGCCGGCCTCGGCGGGCCACTGCTCCCCGTCGCCCAGGGCGCTGGCGGGCCTGGCCGGCGGCAGCTGCCGCTGGTCCCCGGCCAGGATCACCGAACCGCCGCGGTAGACGCCAGTGATGGCGTCGGCGGGGGTGATCCGGCCGGCCTCGTCGAAGATGACGACGTCGAATGTCATCCCGGCGGGCAGGTACTGACTGACCGTCAGCGGGGACGCCAGGACGCACGGCTTGATCACCTGGGTGAGGCGGCCGGCCAGCCCGAGAAGGTCCCGCACCGGCAGGTGCCCGTTCTTCTTGGCCGCCTCCAGGCGGATGGTGGCGGACTCGCCGGTGTCACCGCGCGGCCGCCGGGCAGCACAGGCGCGGATGATGTCCCCGGCCGCCGCCGTTGCCAGGGCCTGGTCCAGCTGCTGGTACCTGCCGACCAGCTCGTCACGGCTCGCGGCGTGCAGCGGAGCGAGGGCCGGGTCGGTCCGCGTCTGGTAACCGGACCATTCCAGCAGCAGGGCCTGCTCGATCACCTGGGGTACCTGGCCGGGACCGATGCGTTCGGTGACGCAGAAGTCAACGGCCGCGGCCAGGCCGCGCGCGGCAAGGGCGGCGCGGGCGGCCTGGTAGGCATGCCACACCTCACCCCCCGCGGGGTCGTCGAACATGGCTTCGAGCAGGTGATAGCCGTTCTGGTAGTCGTCGAGCTCGGCCGCGAGTTCCGGGCGGCGCTGCGGGCTGAAGGCCGCCAACAGGGCCGTGCTGGCCTCGTGCCACGCGTCGGCGGCCTTGGCCAGGCGGTCGTTCGGCACGGCGCTCTCGACCGCGTCGAGGTGTGCCGGGGTAAGCGGCCCCGGCCCTCCGGTGATCATCGCGCGCAGGCGGCGCGCCCATTCCAGCGCGTCCCGCAGTGCCATGACGTCGGTCGCGGCTCCCGCGTAGAGCTGCCCGCACAGATCCTGGAAGATCGCGTCCCGCGCGGCCAGTTGCGCGTGCGCGGCTTCGGCCGCCTCCCGCATGGCGACAAGTTGCCGGGCCTGGCCCAGGGTGAGGGGCCTGCCCGCGACTTCGCCGACCGCATGGGCGAACTCGCTCGCGGCGCGCAGCGGCGCCAGGTGGGCCCGCAGCCACCCGATCGCCTCCATGATCGTGCCGTTCTGCAGTTCCGGGCGCGGCGCGATCGCGGGCGCGGGAGCCAGGGCCGACTGCCAGGAGGACAGGTAGTGGCGTGCCTCGGCCACGATGCCGCTGACCGCCCCGTTCGGTGCCGCGTCCCGGGAGATGTAACCAGCGGCCCGGGAAAGGTCCTGCCCGCGGGCGCAGCGGACGGCGGTGGCGGCGAGGGTGAGCGCCCGGTCGAGCCGGATGAAGTCGGTGGCCCGGCCGGCGTAGTGGGGGCCGAGCAGCGCGGCGTGCCGCGACTCGGCGTCGGCGAGTGCTTCCGCCGCGTGCTTCCAGGCGGCGGCGAGGCCGAGCTGCCGCTGTGCCGTGTCCTCGGTGACTCCCTCCCTGGTGAAGGCCGCGACGAGTCTCTTGTCGGCCCGGCAGGCCGCGGAGAACTTCCCGAGGCCCTGATACTCGTTCGCGAACCGTTGCGCCAGGCCGCCGACGTCCTGGCGCAGCGCGTCCGGGGTGAAGTAGCCGCGCGCGGCACTTTCCGCCTGCGCCAGGACGTGGTGGGCTTCGTAGAGCACCTGCGCCGCGCTGCTGGCGGCGCGGTGGCCGGGCACCGACAGCCAGGCTCGCTCGGGGCGGTCGGGTTCTCCGGCCAGCCGGGCGAGGGTCAGCAGATCGTTGGCGTTGGAGAAGGTCACCGGCGGGTTCAGGCCAAGGGTGCCGGCCAGCCCGGACAGCGTGCCGAGCCACCTCTCCAGCAGGTCGGCGGTGGCCGCGAACTCCTTCGCGAGCTCGGTGATCTGCCCGGCGCCCAGGCCGCTGACATCGGCGCAGGCTGGTTCCAGCGCGGCCAGGGCCGCGCCGTCGGCCCGGGGCAGCGCCGTCCGCTGCGGTATCTCCGACCAGGAGGTCCCGGCCGCCCGGGCGGCCTGGGTCTCGCGGGCGGTGATCGCGTTGAGCGAGGCGGTGAACTGGGCGACGGCCGCGTCGACCACGTCGAGCGTGTCCACGGTCAGCCACTCGTCCGGCATGCCCTCCGGCCACGCCAGCAGGTGATCCAGGAGCTGGGCGAGCGCGGGCGCGTCCGACGGGCGGGTCAGCCCGGTGGCGCCGGCCAGTATCTGGTTGCCCCGGACCGCCTTGGCGAGGGTCTCCAGGGCGGACGCCGCCTCATACAGCCTGCCGTCCAGGGCGCCTCGCTCGGCCACGCCACGCCAGGGGAACGACTTGCCCTGCGCGGCCGGCCGCCAGGAAGCCGCCAGGGCCGCCGCGGCGCGGCGGATCTCGCCGAGCACCTCCGCGGTCAGGTGCCCGGGGGCCAGCCCCGCCGCGGGGGCGGCGGGGATCGCGTGCATGCTGGCGATCAGCGCGAGGACGTCGTGCAGCGAGTACCCCAGCGGATCCCGGACCCGGTGCACGGCACGGGCGTATCCCCGGAGCTGCTCCCGCCGCCTGACGGCCATCTCACTGTCCCCGGGCGGTGCCGGCGCGGGCCCCGGGCCCGGGGCCGCGCCGGGCGCCGCGCCGGGGGCGGCGTCCAGGGCCTGGGCGAGCGACGCGGCCACCTCCTTGCGGGTCGCCTTGCCCGAATGCAGTTCCAGCAGGTACCCGCCGAGCCCGGCACCGGTCAGCCGGTCCGCCACCACGTCGAGCGCGGCGGCCTTCTCCGACACCAGCAGCACGGTCTTCCCCGCGTGCAGCAGGGCACCGATCATGTTCGCGATCGTCTGGCTCTTGCCCGTTCCCGGCGGGCCGTCGATCGTGAATGAACGGCCCCCGAGTGCGGCGGTGACGCAGGCGCGCTGCGCGGAGTCGGCGTCCAGGACCAGCGGCGGAACGTCAGCGGCGCCGTCAGGGCCGGCCCTGGCCGCACCGAGGGCGGGCCCGTGGGCGGGCCCGGCTCCGGCCTGCCCGCGGGCGGCCAGGACCCGCACCACCGGATGGGCCGCCGCCAGGTCCTCATGTTCCAGCAGGTCCTGGTACATCGCCTCTTTCATGGGCGGGAAGCAGGAGAGGACCGCGCTCTCGCTGACCAGCCAGCCATCCTTCGCGGCGACCGCCGCGCGCACCGTTTCCAGCAGCCGGCTCAGCGGGAGTTCCGCAAGGTCGTCCGGGCGGGGAAGGGTGATCCGGTCCCGGGACAGCTCCATGATGAGCGCCGGGTTGATGACCGGGTCGTCGTCGGCCGGCTCCAGCATCGGCGGCTGCTCGGGCCCGGTGGCGGCCAGAGCGACCGGTACCAGCAGTAATGGGCTGGCGTAGCGGGCCCGGTCCCGGTCCGCCCAGGTCAAGGTGCCGAACGCCAGGTGCAGGACATGCCAGCCCCGCTCCAGGCTTTCCTGGTTCGCCTGCCGCATCAGCGCCCGGAGCGCCGCCTCGAGGTCGTCGGGCTCCTTCGGTGTATCGAGGAGGTACGGAGCCGGCGGTGGCACCGGGTCCGCCGCACCGGCCCACGGCGTCAAGGACCGGAACGCGAAGGACCCGCCAGTCCTGAGGCGGGTGAGGATGTCACCCGCCGCCGGCCGGGCCACGCCGATCGCGCCGGTGCCGTCCGGCCTCAAGGTGAGAAGCCGGTTCGCCGCCGCGACATCGATGAGGCCGACCCGCCAGCGGCTGATCGCAGAGCGGATCTGCGCCTCCCGGTCGGCAGAAGACCGGCCGCCGTCGTCCCGCACGCCGCCCCACTCCACTTGCATCGAATTACACCGGGGCGCGAGGGCTGCGCAACCCCTCCGCGCCTCATTTCCCGGGGCCGCGGGCGATGCGTTCGGGCGCGGCACCAGAGACCAGGCACCGTATCAGGCGAAGGGGACATCCCGCCGGTCGAGCGGAACCATCGCCGAGCAGGTGTCCCGGGAGTGCCCGTGAAACCGCCCCGCCGGACCGGCCAGAGCCCGCCAATCTTCCCCGCCTGTCCCGGGCCGCGCGCGACTAGGCTATTGCCCCGGTATCGCCGATCCGAGGAAGGGCCCGCAAGCCCTGATCGCCACGCGTCCCGGTCATCGCGGCTGGGGCACACTGGCCTGGTGGACGCCGATGTGGTGGTGATCGGGGCCGGTGCCCTGGGTTTGAGTACCGCGCTGCAATGCGCGCTGGCGGGCCGGTCGGTTGTGGTCGTGGACCGCCACACGGCCGGATCGCAGGCATCTGGGCGGGCCGCGGGCCTGTTCAAGTCCGTGCAGGCCGATGAGTTGCGCACGCGGCTGGCCCGGCGCAGCATCGACCAGGCGGCGGGCTTCGCCGACTGGGCGGGTGCCCCGCTGCAGTTGACCCGCTCGGGGAGTTTCCTGATTGCCCGGACCGCACAGCACCGCGAGTACCTGGCCCGGGAGCTGGCCCAGTCGCGCGGCTGGGGCGCCGACGTCCGCGAGGCGGACCCGGTACAGGCCGCTGAGCGGGTCAGCTTCTACCGGGCGGCAGGGGAGGAGTTCGCGCTGTGGTGCCCGGAGGACATCTACATCGGCGAACCCATTGACCTGATCCAGGCGTACCTGGCGGCCTGCCGGCTGCGCGGAGTGGGGGTGGCCGAGAACGAGCCGGTCATCGGCATCCCGCTCGCGCACGGCCGGGTGGCCGGGGTGGAGACGGTGAGCCGGGAGATCGAGGCGCCGGTCGTGGTAGACGCGGCGGGCGGCTGGGTGCGGCAGGTCGGGGAGCTGGCCGGTGCGCCGGTGCCGCTCGCCCCGGTCCGCCACCAGTTGCTCATCACCGGCCCCGACCGGGGGATCGACCCGGCCGATCCGATCGTCCGGGTGGTGGATGCCGCCGTGTACCTGCGCCCGGCCCGCGGCGGGCTGATGTTCGGCGGCTTCGAGGCCGACCCGCTGCCGCTCGACCCGCGCCAGCAGCCGCCCTCGTTCACCACCGACGACGTGCCGCTGGACCTGGCCGTGCTGCGCCGGCTGGCGGCCCAGGTCGCCGCCGAGGCCCCGGCCGCCGCGACCGCCCCGGTCGCCGAGCACCGCGGCGGGCTGTTCACGATGAGCCCCGACGGCCGGTTCGCCGCCGGGCCGGTGCCGCAGCTGCCGGGCCTGTGGGTGGCCAGCGGCTGCAACGGCTCCGGGTTCTCCTCCTCACCGGCGCTCGGCGAGGCCCTCGCCACCTGGATCACCACCGGCACCCCGCCGCCTGGCTTCGAGGCGCTGTCACCGGCCAGGTTCGGCGCGCTGCCCGACGGCACCCTGATCACCCGCGGCCTGTGGCAATACGCCCACTACTACGACCCCGCCCCGCCGGCCGGCCCGCCGGTCCCCGCGCCCAGCCAGCAGTAGGGCCACCGTCGGCTGCTCCCCTCGCGAACGGCCGATTACGGTGGGCCGATGCTCACATGCCGCAAAGGGGGCAATCATGGCGGCAGAGAAGACCACGGCTTATCGCCGGTTCCCGGGGATCGCCACGGCCGCGCTCCTGTCCGCCGCCGCGGCCGGGCAAGGTCTGCGCGGAGGGCTACCCGCCTATGCCGGGACCCGCGCCGCCAGCTCGCTGAGAACATCGGACCACGCGCTCGCGAAATCGTCACGCGCCTCCACGGCCGGGAAGCCCTGCTGCGCCAGGCGGATACGATGCCCGCCTGGCGCAGGGACGATCGTGACCTCCACCGCAGTGGAGAAGCCGGGAGCGCCGGGGTAGATGGCCCGCATGTCGTAGGCCAGCCGGCCGGGCCGCTCGACCGCTGTGATCACACGTTCCTCGCGAAAGGCCGGGCCGTCTGGCACCTGGAACGCCACCGACCAGCGCCCGCCCGGCCGCAGATCGAGCTGGGAGCCGGTCACCCAGTCCGGACGCTGCGAGTCGTACAACGCTATGAAAGCATCGAAGATCGCTTCTGGCTCAGCATCGATGACGCGCTCCACGCTGAGCGCGTACACCTCAGCCTGTCCCTGCCCGTCGCTGCCGCCCATGATGCCCTCCTGGTCATCGGTGCCCGCGTGTTTAGGTGTAGGACCCGGCAACACCATCAGACTCATCGGCAGGCCGCCATTGGCTGCGCGAGCGCTCGAAGAGGCTGAAGCTCGGTGATCCCGATCCGGATCGCCACCAACACGGCCCTCGCCCCGATCAAGGTTCCGGAGGACTCCGTGGCCATCGTGATCATCCCGTAGCTCGGTCTCCGGCGGCGCGAGCATCCGGCCACGCTACGGCGTCGGCTCCGTCGGCCACCGATGAGTTCGCCTGCCGGGCAGCGTCTATACCTGCGAACCGCACGCTGTCAACATCACCGTGATGACTTCGGAGCCCATGACCCGGCCGCCACTGCCCAGGGATCAGCACCCCGGACTGGTGCATCTGGCCGGGCGCACCTCGGAGGAAGCCATGACCACCAACGCACTGCCGCCTGTCGTCGACGCCAGCACCTGGCAGCGCCAGCTCGATGCGCTGCGCGCCCGGGAGAAGGCCGCGACCCGGGAACTCGACGCGATCGCCGCGCAGCGGCGCCGGATGCCGATGGTAAGGATGCCCGGCTACACCCTGGAGGGCGAGGAGGGGCCGGTCCGGCTGGCGGACATCTTCGGCGGCCGGTCACAACTGATCGTCTACAATCACATGTGGTTTCCCGGCGAGCGGTGGCAGTGCCCGGGCTGCACCGGGTTCACCTCGCAGTTCACCAGGCTGGAGTTCCTGGAGAGCTACGACGCCCGGTTCGTCGTCGTCACCCAGGGCCCGATCGGCGAGGCGCTGGCGTACAAGCGGCGCGTGGGGAACAGCGGCGGGTTCGCTGTCAACGTGTTCCTGCGCGACGGCGACACGGTCTATCGCACCTGGCACACCAGCGGCCGTGGCACCGAGCAGCTCAGCCACAGCTTCGCGCTGATCGATCTGCTGCCCTACGGGCGGCAGGAGGAGTGGCAGGACTCGCCCGCGGGCTGGCCGCAGTCGCCCACCTACAGCCGGTGGGCCGGCTCCCAGGACATCGCCGCGCTCTACGGCCCGGACGCGTGAACCGGGCTGCCAGCGGGCCGCGTCAGAGGGCGACCCGGTATTCGGCCGGGTAACTCGCGTTGCCGTACTGGTCGACGGTGTAGGCCACCACGGTGTATGTCCGGCCGCCGGTCAGGCCGTGCGCGACGGCGCTGGTGCCGGCGCCGGCGTAGACGGCCGAGCCAGCGTGCGGTGCCACCCCGGCCGGGCTCGCCGATGGCACTATCCGCACCAGCGTGTAGCGGTAACCGCTGCTGGCGGGGTTGGCCCAGGTGATGTCCAGGCCGGTGCCGGTCGCGACGGCGGTCAGGTTCGAGACGCCGGGTGCCACGGTGACCGGCTCGGCATCGTATTTGAACTCGCCGGTCAGCGCCCCGGAAGCGCCGTCGCAGTACTGGGTGAATGTCCCGTCGAAGTTCTGGAGTGAATTGTCGACGGGCGAGAAGACCGCTTGCCTGACTGTGAACGAGCCGGTGATGGTCTTGCACGGGACATAGGTCGTGTCCGAGACCGCCAGCCCGTTGCCGGCCGTGAGGGGAACGTAATAGGTCACGTTCCGGTAGGTGCTGCCGGCGGCGAGGATGTCCCCAGGCGCGGCGAACATGGCAACGCTCCAGGGTGCGCCGCTCGTGGGCGTGGCGCCGCCGCTGAACCCGGAAAGCGACGACCCGCTGTCGCCGAAGGAAGCATCCGCCCCGGTGAAGGAGTAACTGTTGCCCTGGCCTACCGGGTCTCCGGGCTGGCTGTGCAGTGTCAGGCTGGTCGTGCCGGGTCGCACAACCGCGTCAAGCTGGACCCCGTACGTCCTGGTGCCGAGGGGCAGTCGCAGCGCGGCGGACCGGGCACCGCGGGTGGACGCGGCGAAGCTCACGTCAACGCCGCATGACGCACCGGGTGCCAGGGTGGCGCCGCTGCACGTGTCGTTGGCCAGGCTGAAGTCCGCGGCCGCCTGTCCCTGCACCGCCACGCGGCCCGCGGGCACTGGCGCGGCGGTCGCGTTGCGGATGTAGACCGGGACGGTCTCGCCGTGGCTGCCGGTTCCCATGCCGGGGATCAGGGGCCAGGTGATGGAGCTTGACGACACGATCAGCCCCGACGTCTGCGGCTCCCCCATGCGGATCTCGCCGAAGACCGCATACAGCCCACCGTCGCAGTGCTGCTCGTAGAGCAGGTCGAGCCGGGTGATCGCCGACCCGGAGACCGCCAGGTCGCGAACCTCGATCCAGCCGGTGATCCGGCCGCCGCACCCCGCGCTGCTGTTCCCGATGTTCAGGCCGGCGTAGCCCCATGCCTGGCTGCCGATCCCGGCCATCTGGACCTTCGGGTAATACCCCACGTGAAAGCCGGCTCCCGGCGGGGGATTGACCGCGAACGTCCAGGAGGAGCCCTCCGTCCCACCGGTCGCGGACAGGTTGATGCCGGTGGCGGTGGCGGTGCCGCCGAACGAGGCGTTGGTTGGGTCGAACTCCTGCGGCACACCGTTCCCGATGTAGGAGCCGGCGTCCGAAAAAGCTGTGATCACGAGGCCGGCCGGGGCCGCCGCCGCGGCGGTGATGCTTGCCGCCCCCGAGACCAGCACGGCAGTGGGCACAAGAACGGCGGCCGGCACCAGCACGGCGGTAGGCACCCGGCAGGCCGCGCGGGCCGCCAGCCGCGCAGCCGACGGCCAGAGCCGGCCGAGCCCGTGACGTTTTCCGGCCATGGCGCGCCATCCTTCCGCCGATCCGGCAGGCCCGCTCCGTGAATATGGCCCGTGGAAGGGTCACTACGGCGCCAGCAGGCTACTCCTCGCGCACAAGGTGATGGGGCGGCTTGCCACAAAGGCGGCCATAGGCGGCGCCGACCGGGTGTAACCTCATCCAGCGCCTGTACCGGAAACAACTAATCCGCCTCCGATGAGGCCGTGCTGGGATGGGTGGCGAAACCCATGGCCGACAGGCAGGGCCGGGGCCGCTGGCTGCGGTCATCGCTGGTCACGCTGGTGGTGGCCGCGGCCGGCCTGGTGGTGACGGCGGGCGCGGCTGGTCTGGCGAGCTCGGCCCTGACCAACGTGGTGATCACGGCGTTCTCCCAGCCCGGTGCCACCGGCAACGGCGTGACGCAGGAGTTCGACCCCACGAACGCCTCCGTCACCGGCACCGCCACCGCCACCGGCCTCAACCTGGCCGTCGGCGGCGGCACGGCCGGCCTGCAGTGGTCGTTCGTGATCGAGCCTCCCTCCGGCACCAGTTTCCGCGCTGGCTACTACTCCAAGGTCCAGTGGGCGCCGACCCGTACCGTCGGCTTTGCCGGGATCGACATCTCCGACGCCGGAGCCGGGTGTACCTCCAACCGCCTCACCGGCGGGTTCGACGTCCGCGACCTGGCGGTCTCCGGGTCGGCGATCACCCGGCTCGACCTGCTCTACGAGGTTCACTGCGACAGCCTGGGCCCGGCGCTGTTCGGCGAGATCCGCATCGGGGAGCCGAAGGTCGCCGGGCTCATCGTCTCGTCCCACTCGATCGCATGGCCTGGCGTGCCCGGTACCGGCTACGGGGGCCACGGCACCGCCGTGCCCATCTATGTCCGCAACCCGGGCCCGGCGCCGGTGCCGGTCGGCACGGCTGCGCTGCAGGGCTACGGCGCCAAGAACTTCGGCGTCGTGGACGACACGTGCAGCGGCGCCAGCCTGCCACCGGGGTACTCGTGCAGCCTGTTCCTCCGCTTCTTCCCGTCGGCCCGGGGCCCGCGCCCCGCCGTGCTGCGCCTTCCGCTCGGCACCCGGGTGACCGACATTCAGCTGGAGGCCCTGGTGCGGCCCGGCACCACCGGCCTGTCGATGACCAGCCAGCCGGGTGACTACATCGGGCAGGGCCAGAACTATGACCTGTCCCTCGCGAACACCGTCTTCGCGCTCACGGCCGGCGCCTCCGGGATCGAGGCCGATCTCACCACCGGTTCCGACGTGCCGTGGACCGTCGACATGTTCGCGCCCGCCGGCCAGTCCCTGGCCGCCGGCACCTACCTCCACGCCGCCGAATACCCCGGCAACGGGAACAGCCCGGGGCTGTCCGTCTACGGCGACGCACGGGGCTGCAATTCCATCACCGGCTCATTCAAGATCAAGCAAATCGCCTTCTCCGCCAGCGATGGCCCGCTGCTGAACTTCGACGCGACTTTCACCCAGTACTGCGACAGTGACACCGGGGCACTGACCGGTGAACTCAAGTACGACGCCGAACCGGTCACCGGCCCGCCCCCCGGCGTGACCGGCCTGGCCGCCACCGCCACGGGTTCCGGCCTCGCCATCTCATGGGCGAACCCGGCGAGCAGCGGCTACCGCTACACGCTGGTGCGGATCGTGCCGTCGGGGAGCCCGGCCGGGCTGGCGCCCTACGCCGGCTCCGCCGTGTACGCCGGCACCGGCACCAGCGCCGCCGCCAACGGCCTGGTCAAAGGCGACACGTACACGGTCGTCGCCTACACCGTCGATCAGTACGGCAACGTCAGCGGCCCGGCCGAAACCCAGGTCACCTTCTGACGGTGCCAGGGCCAGCAGGTCCGCACCCACATGCCCCTAGGGCCGGTCGATCTCCACAGGCTGCGGCCCGGGCAGGTGGCAGTTGCACGGATGGGGCGCTATCTGGGTGAGCCCGGTAGACGCGGGCCGCCGTTCAGCGCCCGCGTCACGAAATCGCGGAACATCCACCCATAGCGCCGCTAGCGGGCTTCCAGCACGGCCAGGTCGCGGACCGCGAACCGGTGGTGCTCGATCTCCTCGTCCAGCACCACGCTGATGCAGTCGATCACGCTGCGCTGTTCATCCGGGTAACCGGGCGCGGGCGAGCGCTGGCACAGCCGTCCCAGGCCGGCGTCGGTCAGGCCGGTCACGATGCGCCGCATCACGGCCATCCGGTCGGCGCGGGCGGCCAGGATCTCGGCGTAGCCGGGCTGCGCGGTCAGGTCGATGCCGAGCGCGGCCGCGTCCGCCGGCGGATACCAGCTCTGCGGCAGGCCTAGCGGGTGGTAGGGCATCGGCTCGTCCAGCACCGTCCGGCTGGCCCATGCGTCGGTGATGAAGACCAGGTGGCGCAGTGTCTGCTCGAATGACCATTCCTCGCAGACCTGCTCGGCCAGCGCCGCCGCGGGCAGCCGCCCGGCTCGCTCGGCCGCCTCCGCCCACAGCCGCTCGATGGTGTCCCACATCGCACGCACGTCATCGGCCGTCTGCCCCGCGCGGAACTGCACCCGCTCCGGGTGCCGCCGGTCCAGCTCGGCGCCGACGAAGTCGGTCACGTCAACGCCGTTGACCGTGACATTGCTGAGGTAACCGGAGATGCTCACGTTCACCAGCCAGCCATCCCTGATCGTGACGCCCGTCAGGTCACAGTCGGTGAACCGGGCACCGCGCAGATCCGCGGCGTTGAACCGGGCGCCCCGGAATTCCGCGCTGCCGCCCCCCTCGCCGGCGTAGAACCGGTGCGGTCCGAACTGCGCCTCTGTCGGTTCATCAGGCCAGGCGGGAGCCGGGTCAGCCGGATCGTTGGTTGCTGTCATGGCCCGGATGGTAGCGCGGCGGAGTTGTTTGAGTGGTGCGTGGCGCCCGGGCAGGTAACGGTCCCAGGGTGTCTTCGACGACGTCGAGTTCGCCAAGGCTGATCAGGTGCAGAGCGAGATCCTCGAACCGGTCGATCAGGCCGTAGAGCTCGGAGTCATCCTGGACGCAAACAGTGATGCAGGTGCAGCCGCGGGCCGATTCGATCGTGACATCGGTGAACAGGGCTGCCACCAGGGATCCGCACTCGCCGCTCAGGACGATCCGGTACCGGTAGCCGGTGCCGCTGAACGCGGTCATGGTAAGGCATCCCTCAGTCCGGGCGACGCTCGACTGCTATGTGTCCGTGCGCGGTGTGGCGGTGCTTAGGGCAAGCCCGCACGCTCTTTACTGTCTCTCGTGAAGGAGCGGATGGTCATCACTCGTGCCCGCATTTCACCCTGGTGATACTGGCCCTTGTTCACCCTGGTGATGCTGGGCAGTCATCGGCCGGACTGCTACACGATGCCGGCATCGTGGCCCTTGGCGATGGCAGCCTGGCGGGTGGAAACCCCCAGTTTCCGGTAGATAGCCCTGGTGTGGGTCTTGACCGTGTTCGGTGACAGGTCGAGCTTCTGCCCGATCTCCCGGAGGGACAGGGTGCCCCGGAGTAGCCGCAGCACCGTCACCTCTCGCTCAGACAGCGGCTCGACAGCCACAACAGGCACCGCAGGGACGAGGCGCCGTTCGAGATAGTGCAGCCGGGCCCACTGGGCCCCCGCGCCGTCCGGGCATGCGGTCAGCAGTTGCCTGGCCTCGCCAAGGATTGCGGCCGCCGCGGAGCGCTCGCCCAGGTCGTCGAGCACTGGGGCCAGCCTGAACATGCTGTCAAGGACGGGCCAGGGGCTGATCCCGAACCAGCGCCGTTGGATCCGGAGGGCGTGCTCGAACTCCTTGCGCGCCTCCACAGTCCGCCCCCGCTCGGCGTAGAGAGCGCCAGCCGCCGTGCAGGCAACAGAACCCTGCTGGGTCTCGCCGAGATCGTTGTCTCCCACCAGCTGGCGAGCAGCGCGGACAAACTCCTGCGCCTGCCCGGCCTGCCCTTGCTCGACCCGCACCAAGGCCAGCATGGACAGTGCCGCTACCCGCGCCGCCGCGATGGACGCATCGCTCGCGAGGGCTTCAGTCAGCGGCGCAGCCGCCGCGTCCAGCTCACCAGACAGGTAGAGCGCCGCACCCAGCGCTACCCTGGCCAGCGCATACCAAGGCGACCCGGGGTCGTTTTCCAGTTCGACCGCCGAGGCCGCCGAGTCGCGCATCGCCCCGATTCCGTCGAATCCGAAGTAACCCCGCAGCAGCGCAGCTGAGGACTTCAGCGACCGGATGCCGTCAGGAAGCGGGCCGTCATCGTCAGCTGACTCGATGACCGGGAGCCAGCGCCGCAGGGATTTCGGCTCAGCGGTGATGGCCGCGCACCACGCCGCGCAGTGCGCCGCCACCGGGTCCGCGCCAATCTGGTCATCACCGAGCGAGCGCAGCCACCTGCGGACCGTGCTGATCCGGCCGACATCCATATAGGCGGGCCAGTGACCCGCGATAAGGCCGACGGCAGCGGCGAGGTCACCAGCGGCAACCGCGTGGTTGATCGCCTCCTCCGCCGAACCCGACTGCCTGTGCCAGGCGCTCGCGCGCGCGTTCAAGGCGGAAACGATGGCGGGCTCGGTCCTGGCGAGCTGGCCGCGAAGCACCTGCGCGAACAGGTGATGGTAGCGGTACCACTGCCGGATGTCGTCGAGCGGCACGAGGAAAAGGTTGTCACGCTCCAAGGCGTCGATGATCTCCGCCGCGTTGGCCGACCCGGTGACGGCGTCGCACAGCGGTGCGCAGAACCGGCCCAAGATGGCGGTCCGCGCCAGGAACTGCCGGATGTGGGCGGGCTGGTTGCTGAGCACTTCGTCTGCCAGGAAGTCGACAACGAACCGGTTGTCGCCAGTGAACTGGCGGATGAAGGCGTGGGGTGAGGGATGACCGCGGAGAGAAAGCGCCGCGAGGTAGATACCGGCGGGCCATCCCTCGGTGCGTTCGACAAGATCGGCCAGGTCGGTTTCGCTGAGGTCGACGGCAGCAACCGTGCGTACCAGCGCGGCTGCCTGCGCAGGTGCGAACCGCAGCTCGGGTCCCCGGACCTCGGCCATCTCGCCGGCTGCCCGCAACCGGGTCAAGGGCAGCGGGGGGTCTGCCCGGGTCACCAGCACGAGCTGGACGGCGGCCGGGAGGTGCGAAAGCACGAAGGCAACCTGGTCGTGGCAACTGGGTTCCCTGATCGCGTGATAGTCGTCAAGCACCAGGACAACCGGGGCCCGCAGCGCGGCCAGCTCCTTGACCAGGCGCGGCAGAACCTTCCCCGAAACGTCTGGCATCTGGGCCCCAAGCGCCCGCAGCGCGTCCCCGCCGCCGAACTGCGGGCAGGCCCGCTGCACAGCGGACACGACATGCCGCCACAGCCTGACGGGGTCATCATCGTCCCGGTCGAGGGAGACCCAGGCAAACCGCCGGTCCTCGATCGCGCTGGCTCGCCACTGCGCTACGGCAGTAGTCTTGCCGAAGCCTGGCGGCGCGTCCACCAGCACCAGCCTGCAGGACACGCAGCCCGCCAGATAACCGACGAGTACCTTGCGCTCCACCCACTCCGCGCGCACGGCGGGAGCGTGCAGCTTCGTCTCGATCAGCACGCCGGCGCTCGCCCGCTGCGGCGCCGGGGCCTCTGCAGACTCATCGGCGACGGCGCACAGATCCGCGCTGCTCACTTGCCTCCTTGACCGGCAGTTGCCGTCACTGCCGGGGTCTAGAGCAGCGCCCATTCGCTTGCCACTATCACACGGCGGCCCTGATTTAACAATCAGTCAGTCCCGCCAGATAGCCACCATGGACGCTGACCAGCGTCGCGTCACTGCTGATCGAGGTTTGCGCACCAGGACTGAGATGGCCATGCGCGAACCTTGCTAGCCGAATTGCGGCGGGCCCACAACGTAGGCAATGACCAGGCAGTTGGCGGTGTGACGGTCGGTGCCGGGTGACAGGTCACCCGATGAGGGGTCACTGAGTGTGTCGACGGTCGCCGTCAGGAACGCGGTGTAGGAAACGCCCCGATCGCTCGGGGGGACGGTGAATGAGGCGGCCTTGACCACGCGGTGCGCCCGCTCGCTGAGCCGGTCGCCGAGGTCGAGCGTGGTTCCGCCGAGGAAGGCCTCGGGCTGGACCACCGGTTCGTCCGGCTGGAACGGGCTTTGCCGGATGCGCAGGCGTACCCGGGCGGCCCCGCCGACCTGGCTCTGACCGAGGTTCCAGACATGGACCCAGACGTCGTAGGTCCACCCTTTGTAGAGAAGCCGTCCGATATCGCGTGCCTTCAGCGCGGCGATGCCGTCACGGTCGCGGTCGACGATTCTGGGCTCGTCCCGGGGGCCCGGTTGGGTGATGATGATGTCCGGACTGTTATAGCCGCCGGCGTAGCCAGGGGGTTCGTCCCCGGACTGCACCGGACGTTTGCCGACGTCGCCTGGGTAGCTTCGGACCAGCAGGAACGGCCACTGGCCGTCGACGCGGGTGATCTCGCGGACCTCCGGGACTTGCTTGTCAGGCCCCGGCTTGTACCGCATCTGGGTCAGTGTGATCTGCACCGACTGCAGCGCTCTTCGGGTGCTCTCCAGCTCTCGCTGGAGCAGGCGGGCGTCGAGCACGCTGTCGTCGTCTTTCCCGAACGGGGGCGGCGGCCCGTCGGGCTGGTCTGGACGTTCCGGCCCGGCCATCAGACCGGCCGCCGTCCGGTTGTCGACATGCCGGCTGCGCGCATCTCGGCTTCTGAGACCTGGACGTCCAGCTTGCCGCATCCGGGCGGGGCAGGGGTCTCCCCGGCCCGCGGCAGGTAGTGGTGCATGAGGCGTTTGAGCGGGTCGTACCGGGACCGGTGGTGCGGGTTGTCCGTGGGCTGGTACTGCTGCGGGACGGTGCACGGCTCCGGATAGCCATAGAGGTCACGGACCTGGGCGGTTGCTGTGGGATCGTTTCCCGCCGCGACCTCCGGGAACTTGGACATCGGCGCGCACAGCCACTGATCCGGCCAGGTCTGGTCGAGTGTGGTCTGCGGCGCGGGGGGTTTGCTCTCGGCGTGGCGGAGGTAGTCCCAGCATTGATAGGCGTAGCCGCGGTCGGAGTCGAGGTTGAAGTCCGGCAGCGGCGCGGCGTGGTCGTTGGCGACGTAGCCGGCGTTTTGCCAGCTCCCGGTGAGCTGTCCGATGAGGTAGACGCCGTAGTCGATCGGGTCGCCGAGGTGCTGGCCGGGCATCGTGAGCAGCTCGGCGGAGACGGCCTCGGTCTCCTCGGGCGTTCGCGCGGCCTCGAAGCGGCGGCGTGCGGTGTCGCTGCCAGGCAGCCTGCCCATCAGAAATCCGGCGTGCTGTCCTTGTATGTAGGGGCCGACGTGGGTCCGCGGCGCCTCCCAGCCGTTGCGCATCCCGGCCATGTTGTGGTCCGGGTACCGCCACGGCGCGACGTGCTCGCTGGACACGGGCGCGGCGTCGAGCGGTGCCGCGTCCAGCCACGGCGGGTCGAGGTCGGTGAGCATCGCCCGCGGATATGCGGGGTCGAGCCCGTACCCGAGCGGTGACACGCCGGGGCTCGGGACCAGGCCGGACGGTTCGGTCATGCCCGGGGGGAGGCCGACGCCGCTGGGCGCATCGAGGTCGGCGCGCAACTGGGTCAGTGCGCCCTTCTCGTCGGCGCCGAGCCTGACCAGGCCCGTGGAGATCTCCTCGGGCTTAGGGGGCAGGTAGCCCTCGAGCACCAGCGGCTTGCGGGTGGTCATGTACAGATCCCAGGCGGGCATCACCAGGAACGTGTACAGCGCTTCGCGGGCCGGCCACGTCCCCAGCTCGGCCAGCAGCGCGGGCCCGCTGGTGACGAGCCACGCCGCGACCTCGAGCAGCCACAGTGCGTAGGCGACGATCGCCAAGGGCACGTCGATGATGCTCGGGCTCATCGCCTGGGCCGGGTCGGCGTTGCCGTCGGCGGGCAGCCCGGGTGGCATCGGGAAGTTGAGGTCGGTGATCACATCGGGCGGCATCGGCTTGCGGGTGCCCAGGCCGGAGCTGCTGGTGAACCTCGCGTAGTCGTAGGCGAGCTGGTACATGTTCTGCAGCATCTGCACGGTCGGCCGCCCGCCGCTGCCCGCATGCATGCCCGGGTCCCACTGGAGGACGCGCGGCCCGTCCATGTCGGTCGGCCCGGTGTAGACGTCCTGCATCGTCTTGATCAGCAGTTCGCAGAGGTGCTCCGGCAGCGGCTCGGTGTCCACGTCGAACACGGTCTTGCGGGTGCGGGCGTTCCCGGTGTGATCGGTCTCCGGGTAGGACGCATCTCCCCCGAGCGCCACCGGCGGGCGGCCGTCGATCAGAACGTCCCGAGCGCCGATCCATGTTGCCTGCACCGGCTGATTCCAGAACGCGTCTCCGCTGACGATCCGCCAGCCCGTCAGGCCGTCGTCGAAACTCCCGTTGACAATGTCTCCAACCACGGCGGGCTCCCCCGGGGGCGTGATCGCCCTATCGTGTCCCCTCCGATCACAATGCGCCCGCCTCTAAGAAGAGTCAATAATGTGCGCTGGAAAGGTAAAGCACGAGAATGATCTCGTTCGGCGGGAGCGTCGGCGGCGCCCTGACGGCGCTCGGCATCGGGCCCGCCATTCAGCCCGTCAGCCTCTGAACCGGCTGCTGTTGAATGCCTGCACCTTCCGGAGGAGCCCGATGAGCGGGTCGGAGGACCTCATGACGTGCTCCGCTGTGTCCACGACCGTCTTTGGGAGGAGGCTTTCCACTCTGGCCAGGGCCAGCCGCGTCGTCCCCACGAGGCGGGGATGGATGAGATCCTCGGTCGGACGGCACTGGGCCGGCCGGAACTCCTCCCGCCCGACCTGCTGGTGCTCGAACCACCGGCCCGCTGATCCGAGGCAGTTATCGCACGCAGGGAGCGGCTCGGGTGACGTCAGGTAGGACAGCAGCCGGTCGCGGAACCCCGGCGAATCGTCGATCTTGATGCCGTTGCCGTACGTGGCGTCCGGGCCGAGCGACATTCCCTTCGGGATCATGTAGCTCTGCGGGCACTTGAAGAACCACCCATTGGCAACCGTGTGACATCTCCATCGGTGTGCTTCGTTGCAGGTCGCGTAAATCCTTTTCACCAGCGAAGGGTCGTCGGTTCCCTGTTCGGAATACGATTCCTGGAATGCCTGATACCGCTTATACCGGATGGGCACGTTGTTCCGGCGGGCGAGATCGATGCACCTATCCAGCTGGTGCTGCTTCAGGCTCCGGCCCGGGTAGAGGGAGATCCGGACCGAGTCCACCGCTTCCCAGACACGGCGCTCCATCCGGGGAAGCAGCAGGCCATTTGTCCAGATCTCCATTTTCTCCGCGACCTGCGACTCGCGGGCGGCCATAATGACATCCAGGAGGTTCGGGTGCAGGAGCGGCTCACCCCCCAGGATTTTCAGGACGTTCGCGTGATAGCTCCTGGCCAGGGTGGTCAGGTCCGAGGAGAGGGCACCGGGATCGACGAAATGCTTCGGCAGTACCGGGGATAGGTGCGTGCACGAGCGACACCTCAGATTGCAGTGCTCGACAATGTTGACTTCGCAGGTGCGATTGAGTATTCGCCCATCTTTGAGCCGGTACCGGTCGCCCAATTAGAACCGCCTCCTGGAGGTGAGGAACCACCACCGCTGAACTATAGCCCGCTGCCCTGTCATACGCTGTCCGGCATCCCTGACCGGGCGTCAAGGCCGCGGCCGAGGCTGGTGTAGGCAATCCCCGACCGGCGAAGCACCTCGGCATCGAGCAGGTTACGGGTGTCCACGACGACCGGGGTACGCATCACCTTGGCAATCTTCATCCAGTCCAGCATGCGGAACTGCGCCCACTCGGTCAGCACGACGATCGCGTCCGCATCGGCCGCTGCGGCGTAGGCGTCGGCCACGACTCGGATCGCACCCAGGTCGGTATCGGGCAGGACCGCCGGGTCGCATCCGGCAAGTTCCGCTCCTTCCCGGTGCAGCCGAGCGGCCACGGCTAGCGCCGGCGACTCCCGCAGGTCGTTGGTGCCCGCCTTGAACGTCAGCCCGAGCAGGCCGATCCGCTTCCCGGACACCGAGCCCTCGGGCTTACCCGTGACAGCGGACCGCACCTTCTCGGCCATCCGCCGCTGTTGCCGCATATTGCCCTGGATCGCCGCGCGCAGCAGCCCGAAACCGAGGCCGGCGGCGTCCGCCATCTGCACCAGGGCCTGGGTGTCCTTGGGAAGGCAGGGCCCTCCCCAGCCGGGGCCAGGTGACAGGTATCCCCGACCGATCCGGCTGTCGTAGCCCAGGGCCTCGGCGACCTCGCATATGTCGGCCTCCAGTCGCTCGCACAATTCGGCGATCGCGTTCACGTATGACAGCTTCATGGCCAGGAAGCAATTCGCCGCGTACTTCGCCAGTTCCGCGCTGGCCGCGTCGATGAGCACGGCTGGCGCGCCGAGCGGCGCGTACAGCGCGGCGACTTCTTCGGCGATGCCCGGCCTGTCACACCCGACCACGATCCGATCCGGGTGCAGGAAGTCCGCGACAGTGCTGCCTTCGCGGAGGAATTCCGGATTGGCCACGACCGCGACGTCGTCGCGCCCGAGTGATTGCGCGAGCCGCTTCGCGGTGCCCACTGGGACGGTGGATTTGATTACGATGATCCCGCCAGCCGGCAGCAGCCGACGGCACGCGTCGACCGCCGCCTCCACCGCGGACAGGTCCGGGATGCCATCCGGTCCTGCCGGCGTCGGCAGGCAAAGGAACACCATATCCGCCTCGGTCAGCGCCGCCGCTATCCCGGTCACGAACGACAGCCGCCCCGACGTCAGCCCTGCCCGCAGCAGCTCCGCCAGGCAGGGCTCGCGGATATCCACCTCGCCGCGGGCAAGCCGGGACACCTTGCCGGAGTCCACGTCCGCGCATATCACCTGGTGCCCGAGCGAGCAGAGGCATGCGCCTGTGGTCAGTCCCACATAGCCGGTGCCCAACACCGCGATCCTGCGCGCAGCGGCGGCTCCTGCGGCAGCGGCCCGCGGACGCTCAGCCACGATCTTGCCCTCCAGGCCAGTTCCACAGCTGCCGCAGCGGAATCCCGAATTGCCGCTCCACTCCGGCGACTTCGGCCTCGAGATGCTCTCGGACGAAGGCGGCGTCGGCCGGCGACATTACCGGGCGGCTGTCTCCCAGCGGCTCGTACAGCACCCGCTGGACAAGCGCGGACCGTTTGACCCGGCCGACGACGCCGGCGCCATTGTGCCTGCGGACCACGACCGCGGCACGCTTGGCGAAGGTGGCCAGCGGGAGCCACCGTGCATCGCTGGCAGGCTGCCTGGCGCCGAGCAGTTCCGGGGTCAGGATCAGGCGGTTGATCTGCAGCCAGGCCGTGACGCCGTCGAGGAAGGCCTGCGGGTCGGCGCACAGGTCGTCGAAGACCGCCACGTGCAGGGCTTGGCGGTCGAAGTAGTCCAGATAGCGCTGTAGCTGGGTGGCGTAGCGTCCCTCTTCGATCAGGTCGGACGTTTCCAGGTCCTCGCGGAAGGTGGCCGTGAGGCCATGCTTGCGCCGGTGCAGGTAGGCGGAGAAAGCGCGCTCGGCTGGGTCACGCAAGGTCACCATCAGGCGGACGTCAGGGCCAAGGCACGAGCGGATCCGCCGCGGTGCCTCGGCGCAGGTCAGATAGTCGGGGCATACCTCGCCGACGACGCGGTGCGAGGGCCGGGCCGACCGGAACTGCTTGCGATACCAGTCCACGCCGCGGTCGTAATAGCGGCTGAAGAAGTAGAGGTCCTTCGCCTCGCTTAGGTAGACCTCGGGATGCAGCGCCAGCGTCTCATGCAGCCAGCTGGAGCCGGACTTGCCCGGCCCAATGTGGAGGAAGTTTGGGAGTCTTGTCACAATGCACCCCTCCGCCGGAGCACCGCGGGAATCGTCTTCGCGAGGATGATCAGGTCACCGCGCAGGGACCAGTTCTCGATGTAGGCGAGGTCCATCCGGACGCAGTCATCGAAGCCCACCTCGGAGCGGCCGTTGACCTGCCAGGCGCCGGTAAGCCCCGGGCGCACGGCGAGCCGGGCGAGCTGCCAGCTCTCATAGGCCTCAACTTCCGATGCCAGCCCCGGGCGCGGCCCGACAAGGCTCATGTCGCCCCGTACCACATTCCAGAGCTGGGGCAGCTCGTCCAGCGACCACCGTCTGAGCCACCGGCCGGCTCTGGTGATGCGGGAGTCGTCCTGGAACTTGTAGAAACGCTGGTCGGCGCCGGTCTTATCGAGCATTCCGGCCACCAGCCGGTCCGCACCGTCAACCATCGTCCGCAGCTTCAGCATGGTGAACGGCCGCATCCCCCTGCCGATCCGCTCCTGACGGAAAAGCGCGGGCCCGGCCGATGAAACCCTGACCACCAGGCCAAGCACGGCGAGCAGTGGCCAGATGATGAGGAGGGCGGCTCCAGCGAGGCTCACATCGGCGAGCCGTTTGCCCGGCCCGTTCGCCCTGGTGTGCTCGGCGCGGCCGGGCAGCTGGCGCGCCGTCATGGCCGGCCGGGCCTCGACGCTGCCAGGCAGTGCCGTACCGCGATCACCACCTGCTCCGCGTCTTCCTCGGTGAGCTCAGAGGACATGGGCAGGGCCAGTACCGCACCGTCCAGCCGCTCGGTGACCGGCAGCTGCTCGCCGTCGCCGAAGCCCGCCATGTGCAGCGCGCGGAAGTACGGCTTGGTCTGCACGCCGCAGTCACCGAGAGCCCGCTGCAGGGCATCGCGACCCGGCATGCGTGGCACCCTGGCGACCCAATGCACGTAGCAGTGGGTGTCGCCCGCGCGCACCTGCTGGGCGGTGAGCTGCGGTAGCCCCGCGCGGTAGACGTCGGCGACGCGGTTGCGCCGCCGCACCAGGTCGTCGAGCATGTCCAGCTGATCGAGCGCATATATCGCGTGCAATTCGTCCATCAGCTCAGAACGCCACCAGCCGTGCTGGTCGCTCTGCAGCGCCGTGGCCGCATCCGCGGGGAGCACGGCCGCTCCGCCGGCGCCAGCTGCCGACAGCACCTTGGCGAAGCTCATCGAATAGGCGTGACCGCGGGCGAATCCGGCGACCGGGCGGCCGGCGTACCGGCCGCCGATCGACGCAGCCGAGTCGGCGATGAGCGGAACACCGGCCTCATCGCAGACCCGGGACAGCGACGCGTAGTCACAGGGATTGCCGAACGTGTCGACGCTGACCACGACGCGGGCCGGCTCCGCCGCCAGCATCGCGCCGAGCCCCTCTGGATCGATGGTCCAGGTGTGCTCGTCGACATCGGCGAACCTGAGACGGTAGCCGAGCTGCAGCAGGACCTCACCCGTGGCCGGGAACGTGAAGGAGGGCAGGACGGCGGTATCACCCGGCCTCGCCATGCCGACCGTGGCGGCGATCACCAGACGAAGCGCCGAGGTTCCCGATGCCGTCACCAGTAGCGTGTGCCCGTCGCCGATGCCGAGCGCCTCCGCCAGCCGGCCGCTCAGCTCCTGTGACCATCGGTTGCCGTGCTTGACCTCGCCACGCCACAGGCTGGCCTGCTGGCGAGCGGCGACCTGGTCAGGGCAGGCCGCGCGGGGCGGGATCACCACAGGAAGGACCGGCTCGAAGGCCGGGCAGCGCTCGATGCGGACGGCTGCCACCATCGCCTCGAGGTGCTGGCGCAGCGGGCCCATTCTCCCGCCGGCCGCCCTCAGCCGGGATGTATCCATTACCACGCCATCGCCACTAGCATCGGGCGGGCCGGGCTCGATCTGGGCGGCCGAGCCGCACATGTCGCGGATCTCCGCCGCGAGTGCAGGCAGCGATAGCGGTTCGCCGCCCACGTTGTAGACACCGGAGGGCAGCCCGGACGCGGCGATTCCGGCGAGTTCACGGACCGGCACGAAGCTGCGCTCGGTGCGCGGTACCCGCAGCGGATGCCCGGCGAGCGCCTGCCTGATGAGGCGGGTGATGGCGCAGTCCTGCCCGGTTCCGCAGATGGTCGCGAGCCGCAAGATGGTCAGGCGATCCGCATCGGCTTCCCGTGCTACCAGGCGTTCCTGTGCCAGTTTGGAGAGCGCGTATGCCCAGCGGCCGGGGGTGTCGGCATCCACCAGGCGCCGCCCGAGGGCAGCGGACCGCCATGGCGGGCACGGCTCGCAGGCGAGCCTTACCGCGTCGTCGCACCACTCGTCGATCTGGTCGATGGCCACCGGCAGCACCGGCGGCGTGTCTTCTTTCGCTGGCGCGCAAGCGCAGCCATAGATCTCCGCGGAGGACATCAGCAGGACCGCTCGTCCCGCCAGCGCGGGCAGGATCCGCGCTGTGGAGATCGCATTACGCACGGGCAGCAGCCATGGCCAGCGCGGACGTGACGCGACCAGGCCGAGTAGGAGCACAACCTCCCCCTCAGGCAGCGGCGGCAGGTCGCTGGTGAGCAGGTCCGCTTCCAGCCACTGAGCCCCGGCCGCCATCAGCCTGCCCGGCGGCGGGCGCGCATCGAGCACGGTTACCTTCCGGTCGGCCTCAAGCAGCGCCCGGGTGATCGACTGGCCGACGGCTCCCGACCCGCCGACCAGGATGCAGCCCTCCATCTACCCCCCCGCTTCCAGGCCGCGGGGATGCCGGCCGCCGGTGCCTGCGGCGGCGCGGCGGCCGGTCGCCAGCAGCTGCTTTCCGATATCGGCTAGCTCGGGATGTGCCTGAAGCTCACGCTCGATACCCAGGTGGGCATCCCAGTCACGCTCCAGGCGATCAGCGAGCCGGGCCGGCCCCAGCGGAGCCGCGGTGGAGAGCAGCCCGGTCACCTGAACGTCCACCAGGCCCGCGGCCTGAAATGCCCGCCGCAACCGCTCCCGGTCCATGAGGTGCATCTCGGCGGATTGATCCTCAACGACCCAGACGCCGATCCGGGTTCTCAGCCGTTGCATCGCCTCCTCATACTTTTCGTCCCGCAACAACTCGATCACCAGGGCAACCAGCGAGTCGACGAGCACCATGACCGAACCGCCGGGGCGCACCCAGCTGGCGAACCGCCGCACCATCGCTTCTGGATCCGTGCTGTATTGCAGCGATCCAAGGGCGAGGACCATCCCCGCCGACCCGTCGGGCAGTTGCACAGTCTCCATCGGTTCGCTGATGAGCTTGAAGGCCTGACCATGATCCGCGCGCCGCAGTTCGGCGATCATCCCGGGTGCGGGCTCGATTCCGATGACCTCATAGCCAAGCGCGAGCAGCGGCTCCACCCAGCGGCCCACCCCGCATCCGACATCTACGATGGGCCCGCGATCGGGCAGGAAATGCCGCACCTGGTCCCAGGCCATGGTGTCGTAGGCGCGCCGGTGCGGGCTCTCGAAGTGCTCACGGTAGCGATGGGCAAGCGCCGTATAGAGCTGCTGGCTCGATTGCATGCCTTCACGTCTCCGTGCCGAGATGACGGCGTCCGATTCGCCACAGCAGGTCGTCCGCATACGTCGTGGGCTGCCATCGCAGGTTCAGGCTGTAGTTGCTCCCACAGCCCACGCAGTCCTTCCGGAACAGCCGGGCGTGCTCTTCGCGATAGTGGGCAGAGTCGATCACCTCCGCGATCCGGCGGGACCGGACGTTGAAGGCTGGATCGTGCGCCCAGCATCCGCCGATCTCGCCCCTGGCATGGATCATCAGTTTGAGCTGGGATTCCGCGCACGGCACGTCGCGCTGCACGATGTCGGAGAAGTGCCGTGGTATGTACTTGAGGTCGGTATAGCGGGGGAGCCAGCGCGGGTCCGCCCGCTTTACGTCCTCAAGTCGGCGCAGCGCGGATTCGATCTCGCCAGCACCGACCCGCTTCTGTATCGAAACTTCGCGAGCGCGGAACAGAAATGTCTGATCAGTGGCGAGATTCAGGTAAAGCCGGACTTGAAGCTGCTGCGCCAGCCGCGCGATATCAGGCAGGTGCTCGACATTGTCCCGCATGATGGTGAAGTTCATGCGGATCTTCAGCCCAAGACGCTGCCGCTGGGTGATCAGGTGCCTGAGGTGGCTGATCGTCGTGTCAAAGGCGCCAGCCCGGCCGCGGACATGATCGTGGATGCGCTTGTCCGGGCCGTCCACCGATATGTTGAAGCTCCTGACCCCGGCGGCAAGCACCTCTTCGAGTACGTCCGGGGTCAGGCGGATTCCATTCGTGTTCAGATGCATATGCCGGATGCCAGCAGCGTGCGCATAGGTCATAATCTCAAGAGCGTCCGGGCGGATCAACGGCTCGCCGCCGGTGAAGTTTGCCTTGATTATCCGCAGCCGCACGAGCTGATCTATGACTTCCTTCCATTCCTGGATCGTCAGCTCTCCCCTGGTATTCTCCAGCCAGCAGGCGCAGCTGATGCATCGCAGGTTGCAATTCTCAGTCAGGAACAGCTCGGCGACGAGCGGCCGGACATGAATATTGGGCGAGATCCAGCGCTTGATTCCGAGCTGGATGAAAAAACTGGCGAGATGAGCCTTCTCCGTGATTCTCACTATACTTTCCTCGCAGCTACGAAGATATTCGCCGAAGTAAAGGTCTCGCCATCCAGGTAGATAGCCCGTTCAAGCAGCTCGCGCAGCCGTCCGCCGGTCAGCAAGGCCGGTATCTGCAGCCACCGCCAGAACAAGTTGGCCCCGGTAACGCTTACTGGGTCGAAGCCCTGCTCTCGAAGCAGCGCGAGCAGGTCGCGCCGCCGGTAGTTAGTGTGCTCCTCTTTACCCACCGACATGTCTCCGCGCAGGCCGTTGTCGAGGTTCTCGAATCTGTCCGCATAGACCTCACGGCCGAATCGGGCGCTATATACCAGCCGGTGCAGCCGCGGGAATCTGAATTTCGCGTTGTCCGGGTCGAGGAAGGAGAAGACATGACGCCCGGGCACGGTCACGATCAGCAGGCCGCCGGGGGCGAGAATGCGCCGGATCTCGGCGAGAACGCGAGCTTCATCGGGGACATGCTCGAGCACGTCGAGCAGCGAGACAGAGGTGAATTCACCGGTGCGAAAGCATAGTTCGCCATCCACTGGTATGTGGTGAACAGGGATGTCCGGGCTGGTCTTCTTGACCTGAGCGAGGTACCCGGCATGCGGATCGGCGCCCGTGCACTGAAGCGGGGTTGTCGCGTGCAGCACCGTGAGGAATTCGCCCTCACCGCAGCCGAGGTCCAGATGGTGACCGTCCTGCCCGGCGAGATGCTGCCAGCAGAACGCGTACCGGCGCAGATGATGGCGCGCGAACGGGTTCGGCTCACCGGTCACGGCGCCCGCCGCGGCACAGTCGCGCACAGAGTGAGTCAAGGGTGTGGATGACCTGATCGGGGGCAGCCGCCGGGGGCAGCGGCCGTTCGCGCAGCAGCTGGGCTTGCCGGGCGGCGTGCGTCGTGACCGTGGGCTGGAGGTCATCAGGCTCCCATACGGCCACCACCGGACCGGTACGCTCCTCGCGTCGGAGGTAGGCGACCTGGTGATCGTTGCCCATCTCGCCGAGCGAGGCACGCCTGGCTACCGCGATCGGAACCTTGCCTGCCCGCTGCACCAGCCGGACCGTGTTCCCGGCGTGCGTGATGATCACCTCAGCGGCCACGATTCGCTCCTGCAAGTCGCTGAAGCCGATGAACTGCCTGTGCGGGCATGGCGGCGTCACCGCTGACGTGCCGGTCTGCGCGAAGACCTCGTGCTCGGCACACAGCGGGCGCAGCGCCCGGATCAGGCGGTCGAAGGGCCAGGGGCCCATACCCACGGTGACCAGGATGCGCGCCATCAGTACAGCTCACCGATGAGGACGGCCCGTGGTCGCGTGCCGACCAGGGATGACCGCTGGACCAGGACCGCGCCAGCGAGCCGGCAGCATATCCTGCTCGCCGAACCCGCCGCGTCCACCATGTTGAACGTCTCGAGCCACAAGGCCGGGATCCGCAGCACCCGGGCGGCGAGGAATACCCCGACGGCGACGCCCGTGCCCGCGGAAATGATCACGTCTGGCCGTTCACGGCGCAGAATCCGCAGGCTGCGCATTACCGCGCCCAGCACGCCGAGCGGACGGTGAGCCGATTGCTCCCGCTCCCAGTGCACGCGCTGGCCCGTCAGCAGAGCGGCGGTATCCTCGGCGTGCACCGCGATCCAGGACACATCATGCCGGGACCACCAGGGTTTCAGCGCAAGGAGGTCGAGCAGCACGCCCCCGCTGCTTGACACCAGCAAGACCCGGTATCGCGGAGCGCTCGCACCTGTTTCTCTGTCCATCAGATGAGCCTGTTCACCCACGTCTGCGGGGTCCCGGCCGAGGGAATCTCGATCTCGATGTTGTAGCTGAACTCCATCGGCTCCTGAACCGCCATCCATTCGACCATGCGGGTGAGGCCATCGCGCAGCGAGGTTGATGTCTGGTAGCCGAGCAGCTTTCGCGCCTTGTCCGCGCTACAGGTGGCGTGTTTGACTTCCAGCGGACGGGCAGGCACGAAAATTGGATCGAGCTGGAATGACATGATGTCAGCGATTTCTTCAGCGAGCTGCAGGACCGATGTCGTTTCCTCGTCCGGCCCGACGTTTATGACTTGACCTTCGGCCGCTGGCTCCTTACCCATGCGCTCCAGGCACGCCACCACGTCGCCGACGAAACTGAAACCGCGCAACTGGCTGCCATCACCATAGATGATCGGCTGCTTGCCCCTGAGCATGCGGTTGATCATGATCGCTGCGACGTTACGGTACGGATCACTGTAGCGCTGCCGGGGGCCGATAACGCTGTGCGGTACTGCGATCGCGTACTCGCCGCCATGCCTGGAGAACAGATTCTCGACCATGAGCTCGGACGTATGCTTGGCTAGGCCATATGGCGTTACGGGTTCCGGCTTCATGTCCTCGGTGAAGGGCGGCGTCAGGGCGCCGTATCGTGCCATGGACGAGCAATGGACGAAACGGCCGGCGCCAGCCGAGATGCTGGCGGTGGCGAGGTCCACGGTAGCCTGCGCGGTGTTCTTGAACACGAATGACGGGGAGAAGATGCTAAGGCCGTCATAGGCGGCCGAAGCACAGTGATAGACCAGGTCGGCACCTGATAGCAGATTCGCGTATGATCCACGGTCGCAGCAGTCAGCAACCAGGAAATCGACCCCGGCAGGGACGTTGCGCTCACTGCCGCCAGACAAGTTGTCGATTCCGCATACACGCCACCCGTGATCGGAGAAACGATCGGCCAGATGGCTGCCAAGAAAGCCGGCGATTCCCGAGATAAAGACTTTCTGCATCATCGCTTTCCCCTCGGCCCACGATCCTGGTCGTCATACGGCTTACCATCAGTCGGCGGGGTCGGCACGCCACGCACCGGCGTCAAGGCTCAGGGAACCCTGTGCACCAGACCCTTACGCTCTGAGTTGTATTGCTACGGTTAGCTACGGTCCGGCCCGGCGCGTGCACTAGGTAGCTTGTCGCGCTGCAATCGAAATGGCAAGGCCCGGGTGGGACGATCGAACCAGCCGCTCACGTCCGTGAGCGCCAGCCATGATCGTGCGCGCCTGTAGGTGACCGAGCGCCGACCGCCGGTGATCGGCATCATTTGACAGCGCGCCGGCCACCAGCGGGCCGGCGCGGCTGGCCAGAACCTGAGAACTCACGGCGAGGGCGAGCCGGGCCGGCGCCGGCCGGGATCTGGTTTGCCGTCACTCCCGCCTCCCATGGCACAGGACTCAGGTGATTGGTTTGCTAACCGTTCATCTGCCGGTTACGCGCGCTCCAGTTCGGGCCGTTTGCCAGTTCCAAAGGTGGACGTGGCCGGGATTGTCATCATCACCCGGTTGGGGTGGTGAACGCGTGTCGCCGGCCGGATAGACAGGGCATAGGGGCCGACCCCGCATATAGCGGGCGCCACGATCATGTCGGGACGTAGGCTCGCACGACACAGGGACAGAGCGGTACATCGGAACGCGATAGGGGCTGGCGGTGGGTGCTGAACGGGATCGGGTAGCTGGGTTCGGGCGGCTGCAGGACGGGCTCCGGCAAGGCGGGGAGTGGTACCGGTGGGGGCCGTACGTGAGCGAGCGGCAGTGGGGCACGGTGCGGGAGGACTACAGCGCCGACGGCAACGCGTGGGATTACCTGCCGCACGACCAGGCCCGGTCCCGGGCCTACCGGTGGGGCGAGGACGGCCTGGCCGGATTCTGCGATATCGAGCAGCGGCTGTGCCTGAGCCTGGCGCTGTGGAACGGGCGGGATCCGATCCTGAAGGAACGGGCGTTCGGGCTTACCGGCCCGCAGGGCAACCACGGCGAGGACGTGAAGGAGTACTGGTGGTACCTGGATGCGGTGCCCAGCCATGCCTGGAACCGGTGGCGCTACCACTACCCTCAGGCCGCGTATCCCTATCAGGACCTGATCGATGTCAATGCCGGCCGGAGCCGGCACGAGCCCGAGTACGAGCTGCTCGACACCGGCGCGTTCGACGGCGACCGGTACTGGATCACCGAGGTGCACTACGCCAAGGCCAGCCCGGATGACCTGCTGATGGCCATCCAGGTCACCAACGCCGGCCCGGAGCCGGACACGCTGCATGTGCTGCCCACCGCCTGGTTCCGCAACACCTGGTCCTGGGGTGACAGCGAGCCCCGTCCGGCGCTGCGGGCTTCCGGCGACCGGTCGGTGTCCATCGACCATCCGTTCCTGGGCACCTTGGAGCTCATCGCCGCGACTGGCCCCGGCGGCGCCGCCCCGCAGCTGCTGTTCTGCGAGAACGAGACCAACCTGGCCGGGTTGTATGGCACCGAACCGGTCACGCCCTATCCCAAGGACGGCATCAACGACCACGTGATCCACGGCGCGGCCACGGTCAACCCGGCCGGCGCCGGGACCAAATGCGCGTTCTGGTACCAGGTCACCGTGCCGCCCGGGCAGACCGCCGAGCTGCGGCTGCGGCTGCGGCCGGCCGCCGGCGGGCCGGGCCGGGCCGCGGCCAGGGCGGCGGCCGCGCTGGGCAAGGACTTCAATCAGGTGATGGCCCAGCGCCGCGCCGAGGCCGATGAGTTCTACGCCGAGCTGACACCGGCCGGCGCCAGCGCGGATGAGGCGCTGGTGCTGCGGCAGGCGTCCGCGGGCATGCTGTGGAGCAAACAGCTGTTTTACTACGACGTTTCGCGGTGGCTGGACGGGGACCCGACCCAGCCCGAGCCGCCGGCCGTGCGCAAGAGCGGGCGGAACTCCAAGTGGCGCAACTTCGACGGGTTCGACATCATCTCGATGCCGGACAAGTGGGAGTACCCGTGGTTCGCCGCCTGGGATCTGGCCTTCCACACGGTCACCCTGGCTCACCTGGACCCGGCCTTCGCCAAATACCAGCTGATCCTGATCTGCCGGGAGTGGTTCCAGCACCCGCAGGGGGCGCTGCCGGCGTATGAGTGGGACTTCGGTGACGTCAACCCGCCGGTACACGCCTGGGCGGCGCTGCAGGTCTTCGCCATCGACGGCGCCCGCGACCTCGGCTTCCTGTCCCGGGTGTTCGCCAAGCTCCTGGTCAACTTCACCTGGTGGGTCAACCGCGAGGACGCCAGCGACCGGAACGTGTTCGAGGGCGGCTTCCTCGGCCTGGACAACATCGGCCCGATCGACCGCTCCCACCTGCCCGCCGGCTACACCCTGGAGCAGTCCGACGCCACCGGCTGGATGGGCTCCTACGCGCTGGCGATGGGGACGATCGCGGCCGTCCTCCACTGGTCCGGCCAGCAGCAGGGGCAGGATCTGGTGCTGAAGTTCCTGGAGCATTTCGCGGGCATCCGCACTGCCCTGGAACAGCAGGGCCTGTGGGACGACGCCGACGGCCTGTTCTATGACCAGCTGGTCACCCCCTCTGGCTACACCGTCCCGGTCAAGACCCGGTCCATGGTCGGGATCATCCCGGCGCTGGCTGTGGCGGTCATCGACGGCGGCATGCTGCACAACGCGATGACCATGAACAAGAACTTCACGCGCTTCCTGCAGAAGGAGGGCGTCGGGGACGTGCAGAAGCTGGCCGAGACCCCGCAGCTGCGCGGCGAGGCGGGCAGCCAGCGGCTGCTGCTGTCGGTGGCCCGGCCAGCCCAGCTGGAGCGGCTGTTCGCCAAGCTCTTCGACGAGAACGAGTTCTTGTCCCCGCACGGGCTGCGCGCGCTGTCGGCCTACCACCGCGATCATCCCTACCAGTTCGATGCCGAGGGCTACCAGTCCTCCATCGACTACGAGCCGGGCGAGTCGACCACGTCCATGTTCGGCGGCAACTCCAACTGGCGCGGCCCGATCTGGATGCCGGTCAACTACCTCGTGGTCGAATCGCTGGAGCGCTACCACCGGTTCTACGGCGATGACTTTGAGATCGAGTACCCGACCGGCTCGGGGAAGCGGCTCACCCTCGACCTGATCGTCGCCGACCTGCAGGACCGGCTGATCTCCCTGTTCACCAGGGACGAAAACGGACGGCGGGCCTGCTTCGGCAGGACCGAGAAGATGCAGACCGATCCCGCCTGGAAGGACAACCTGATCTTCAGCGAGTACTTCCACGGCGACAACGGCGCCGCGATCGGCGCCTTCCACCAGACTGGCTGGACCGGCCTGATCGCCGACTTGATCTTGCGCCGGCACGGCGCGGTCCGGGCACTCGGAGACGTCCTGCGCGACCTGGCAGGAAAGGCCCAGCAATGACCAGCAGCCAAGCCGCCGCCACCGCGGCCGGGACGGTCCCGGCCGGCCGGGCCGCCCCGCAGGCCCCAAACACCGCCGCTCTCCCCGGCACCCCGTTCCCGCTGGGCGCCACGCCCGGCGGGCACCTGGGAATGGCGGGCACGAACTTCGCGCTCGCCTCCACCGTCGCCGACAGCGTCACGTTGTGCCTGTTCGATGCGGCAGGCGCGGAAACCCAGATCCCGCTGGCCGATAATGACGCCGATGTCTGGCATGCGTTCGTGCCCGGCATCGGCCCGGGGCAAGCCTACGGGTACCGCGTCGGCGGGCCCTGGAACCCGGCCCAGGGCCTGCGGTGCAACCCGGCCAAGCTGCTACTCGACCCCTACGCGAAGGCGGTCAGTGGAACGGTCTCGTTCGGGCCGCAGGTGCTCGGCCAGGACGCAGCCGACCCCGGCAAGCCGAGCACCCTGGACTCGGCGGCGAATACGCCCCGGAGCCTGGTCGTGGACCCGGCATTCGGCTGGCAGGATGACAAACGCCCCTGGTACCGCTACGCGGACACGATCGTCTACGAAGTCCACGTCAAGGGCTTCACCATGCGCCATCCCGACATTCCCCCGCCGCTGCGCGGGACCTACGCCGGCCTGGGCCACGAAGCCGCCATCGCGTACCTGCTTGACCTGGGCGTCACCACCGTCGAGCTGCTGCCGGTGCACCAGAACGTGCCCGAGTCGTTCCTGGTCGCGCGGGGGCTGACGAACTATTGGGGCTACAACACCATCGGCTTCTTCGCCCCGCACGACGGGTACTCCGCCGCCGTCCGGGCCGGCCGCCAAGGCGGCCAGGTCAGCGAGTTCCAGGCCATGGTCGACGCGCTGCACCGGGCCGGCCTGGAAGTGATCCTCGACGTTGTGTTCAACCACACGGCCGAGGCGGGACCCGACGGCCCCACACTGTGCTTCCGCGGCATCGACAACCTGGCCTACTACCGGGTCGAGCCCGGCAACCCTGGCAAGTACTACGACACGACCGGGTGCGGCAACTCGCTGAACGCCGGCGACCCGATCATGCTCCAGATGATGATGGACTCGCTGCGCTATTGGCTGACCGAGATGCACGCCGACGGGTTCCGGTTCGACCTGGCGCCGACGCTGGCCCGCCAGGAGGGCGTCTTCGACAAGGTGTCGGCCTTCCTGGACATGGTCGCCCAGGACCCGGTGGTATCGCGGGCCAAGCTGATCGCCGAGCCATGGGACGTCGGCCAGATGGACAGCTACGACCTGGGCCGCTTCCCGGCGCTGTGGCGGGAGTGGAACGGCAAGTACCGGGACACGATGCGCGACTTTTGGCGCAGCCATCCGGTCGGGATGGGCGAGTTCGCCAATCGCTTCTGCGGCTCCTCGGACCTGTACGGGACGGCCGGCCGTCGGCCCACCTCCTCGGTCAACCTGATCACCGTCCACGACGGCTTTACCCTCCGGGACCTCGTCTCCTACAACGACAAGCACAATGAGGCCAACGGCGAGAACAACCGCGACGGAACCAGCGACAACCGGTCCTGGAACTGCGGCGCCGAGGGCCCGACCGACGACCCCGATGTGCTGGCGCTGCGCGCGCGCCAGTCCCGGGCCATGCTCACCACGCTGCTGCTGTCGTTCGGCGTGCCGATGCTGCTTGGCGGTGACGAGATGGCCCGGACCCAGCAGGGCAACAACAACGCCTACTGCCAGGACAACGAGATGACCTGGTTTGACTGGTCCAAGCCCGACACCGAGCTACAGGACTTCACCAGGCGGCTTGTCGCCCTCCGCAAGGCACATCCGGTGTTCCGCCGCCGCCGTTTCCTTTCCGGGGCAGAAGCATCCGAGCTGCGCTGGTTCACTCCCGCAGGCACCGAGATGACGGCCGCCGACTGGTCGGACGACAACGCCCTGGCCATCGCGTTGTACCTGGACGGCTCCGATGACCCGGACCGGGCCGAAGACGGAACGTGGTTGCTGGATGACGACTTCATGGTCCTGGTCAACGCGTGGTGGGAACCGCTCGAGTTCGTCCTGCCAGCCACCAGGGGGCAAGCATCGTGGCGTACCGATATCGACACCTACGACCCGGCAGCACCCGGCAACCCCGCAGTCGCGCCGCGAGGCGCCGGCGACCACATCACCGTCAACCCCCGGTCCATCGTGGTGCTGTCCGATCCGCGTCGCGACTGACCGCGCTAAGGCGGTCGGAGATGGTGACCGAGCCGCCGCGGACGCTGGCTTCGATCCGGACCTGGTCGCGCAGGCGGGCAGGGACCGGGTCTGGCAGTACTTTCGGATCTTGGCGAGGTCGGTCTCCGGCGGTGCGGGGCAAAGGAAGAGCGCCGAAGTCCAGGACGTGTACGACCGGATCATGGCGCTGATGGCGGCCTAAAGTAATTAGCGGTGACCACGGGAATTGACCAGGCCAAGCAGGCGATCCGCACCCGGGTTTGGGACCTGCTGGTGGCCGAACGCGTCGTTGAGCCTGGCGTCCACGGATACATCCCAGCCTTCACCGGAGCCGAAGCGGCCGCCGACCGGCTCGCCGGGCTGCCCGAATGGCGGGCCGCCCAGGTTGTCAAAGCCGTCCCCGACCGCGCACAACAGCCCGTCCGGGAACGCGCCCTCCGCGACGGCAAGCTGCTGTACGTAGCGGTCCCCAAGCTGGCTGCCGAGCTGCCGTTCTTCGTCCTCGATCCCACCGACCTCACCGCCGCCCCCGCCGAGGCCGCCACCAGAGAACACGCCGCCCACCACGCCCGCAAAATCGCTGTCGAGGACATGCGCCGCGTCGACATCGTGGTCTGCGGCAGCGTCGCCGTGAACCGCCGGGGCACCCGCGTCGGGAAAGGCGCAGGCTATTCAGACATCGAGGTCGCACTGCTCCAAGAGTCCGGGCGGATCGGCCCCAGCACCGTGATCGTCACGACCGTCCACCCGCTCCAGGTGATGGACGAGCCGATCCCCGAGATCGAGCATGACTTCTCCGTCGACCTGATCGTCACCCCAGACGAAGTGATTCAGTGCGAACCCCAGCGGCGCCCGACCGGCCTCTACTGGAACACCCTGACCCCCGCCAAGATCGCCGCCATCCCCGTGCTCGCCGCCCGGGCCGCCGCTGCCAGGCGCGCCTGACGCCTGCCATCCTGTGACATCCGCCACAGATTTGAACCGGCGACCCCTCGACCCCCAGGCACGAACCTGGTGTCTGGCCCAATCGGAAGGAGTCGAACGGGGAACCTTACACCTGCACAAACGCCCCGGAGGGGTCGTGGCAAGCCTGGGGGAGTCGGAGGGCATTGGCTCCCGTAATCGGTCGGCGGTTCGGCGTCGTGGTCCAGGCAAACGAGTTCCTGCCACGCTCAGTCGTGCTGGTAGCACCGACGTCGCGCAGCGCCAGGCCCGCGTCGTTCCGACCAGAGATCGAGTTGCTCGGTGAGACCAAATTCCTCGGGCGGGTGGTCACTCAGGCATGGTCACCGGGCTGGATGGTGGTCTTCGGTTCGCCATGGCCATCGCCATGCACCTCTGCCAAGCGGCCCCCGCTGGGGCGTGAGTGCGCCCAGCAGGGGCCTGGATCGCATCTCCCCGCCAAACCGGGAGGACGAGACCCTGCAAGCCAGGGTAGACGAGGCACACGGTGCAGTGCCCCGCAGCCAACATCAACGAGGACGCGCGCCGGGCAGTGTGTGGCCACCGAGGGCCAATTTGGGCTCGCGGAGGGCATGCGGCCGCTACAACGCCGGAGCCGGCAGGGGACGGGCCAGCTTCGCACCGCTGACAGCTTGTTTCACACTGGGATACACCGAGAAGACATCGATCAAGCCGGTGATTCCCAGGACCCGGCGGACCTGCTGCTGCGGGGCGACCAGAGACAGGTCACCCCCACTTTCCCGGGTCCACCTCAGCACACGCACCAGTACCCCCAGGCCGCAGGAGTCGACGAACTTCAGCCCCGCCAGGTCCACGATGATCGACGGACCGTAGGCCGCCACAGCCGCGATTAGATGTGACGCGACATCCGAGGTGTCGAACAGGTCAAGCTCCCCGCACAGGGCGACAACCGCGTAACCGTCGAAGTCGCCGACGCTCAGCTCTACGTTGAACATGCGTCTTCTCTCCTGATCCGGCAGCCAGGCAGGGTCCAGGCCCAACGGCTAAGTCACTCAAACCGAGATGTCTGGGTTGTTCGTTGGCTTCGCGATGACCGATCGCGAACAATCCACTGTGGCCGGGCCGACGGATCGCCGCCGGGTCTTCCCACGCAGCTGCCGGCCTGCCGCTGTGCCCCGACGCGGACCCCAGGACCGCGCCGCCGACGAGAACAAATCATGGTCCTGCCTCCGCATGCTGGCCGGTGAACCGACGGTGCCGCACTGCTTGGCAACCCCCTTGTGGCAGGTAGCCGACGCCAGCCTCGCTTCGATCGGGCCGCCCGCAGATGCACGAAATACCCCGGACCTTGCCACACAGCCGCCAAACGCGCGGATGGTGAGCCGCCGGGGTCCGGGGCAGCACCCCTTACGCTACTCCTCCGGCACAGGGGGGCAGCGCCAGTCCGGCAAACGGGAACAGCACCAGCCTCTCCCGGTCAAGCGGGTCGGCGCGGGACGGTGCCATGCCTCTGAGCCGACCGCAGCGGGCAGGGGCGGGTGCAGGAGAGGTCTACGGCTTGGGCCCCGAGCCCGGCCGGGGCTGGTAGCCTGCCTGCCCGGCGCCAGGCAGCCGCTGCGGCCTGCTCGTGGTCAGGCCCGCGACGGTTTCCGAGCCGTCGATGAAGGCCTGGGCCAGGTCGGACAGGCGCAGGTTGCGGGTCCTGGCGTACTCTCGCAGGAGGCTGAAGGCCTGGTCCATGTCCAGGCCGAGGCGCTCGGCGAGCTTGCCTTTGGCCTGCTCAATGACGACCCGGCTGTTCAGCGCGGTCTGCAGCTGTTCGTTGAGGGTGTCGCTGAGACGCACGTTGCGCTCGTGCAGCAGGCTGATGGTGGCCACGTCCGCCAAGGCCTGGCCGACGCGTACGTCCCCGGGTGCGAAGGCCCCCGCATCGGCGCGGAACAGGTTCAGTGCGCCGATGACCTGCTCGCGCAGCCGCATCGGCAGGGCCTGCACGGCGGCGAAGCCGGCCTGCCGGGCGGCGGCCGCGAACCTCGGCCAGCGCCGCGCTTCGGCGGCCAGGTCCGTGGCCTCAACGGGGCGGCCGGTCCGGTAGCAGTCCAGGCAGGGCCCCTGATGGTTCTGCAACTGGAATAGTTCAAGCAGCCGGGCGGCTTCGCTGGAGGCAGCCACCACACGCAGTTCACCACGCGGATCAGCCAGGAGCAGCCCGGCGGCGGAGACGTCTAGCAGTTGCACGCTGCGGTCGGTCAGCACGTGCAGGAAATCGATCACATCGAAGCCGGCGACCATGGTATCGGTCAGCTCGACGAACGTCTCCGACAGCAGTTCTCCGTCCATCCCCGCTCACCCTTTCATGAGAGCAACAAGATCCGCCGGGCGGTGGCAAGCGGTGTGCGCGCTGGCACATGTGGAGTCTTTCATGTCTAGCCGTCCTTGGCCGGGCTCGGGTCAGGGTGCAGCCGCAGGCGGCGCGCCACGATGGCGCGGGCAACATCGGCCAGCCGCCGGTCATGAGCGTATGCGTAGGCACGCAGCCGGACAAAGGCCTCCGTGATGCCGACGCCGAGCTGCTCGGTGAGCATTCCGGTGGCCTGATCGATCTCGGCGCGGTGCAGGGTCAGGTCCAGGGGCGGTCCTCCCGGGCCGGACCCCGCAGGCAGGCTGCCAGCCGCCTGCCCCTGGGAGTCGAGCAGCAGCAGGATCGCGGTATCGGCGAAGATCAGCGCATCACCCAGCTGGGCAGCACTCAGCGGGCCAGGCCGTTCCCGGTACAGGCCCATGATCCCGGCCCGGATCGCCCCGATCCGCAACGGGAACGCGAAAATCGCGCCTGCCCCGGACTGGCGGGCCGCCGGAGTGAAAACCGGCCAGCGGCTGGCGGCCTCCATCTCGCCCAGATCCGAGGCCAGCACCGGCCCGCCGGAGGCTGAGGCATCAGTACACGGGCCCTCCCCGAGGGTCAGCTGGAGTTCGGCGAGCTGTTCACCGACACCATCGGTCACCTGCATCAGGTGCCCCGCCTCCGCGCCGGCTGCGGCACTCAACCAGGCGCCGCTGACCCCAACCGTGGCCACGGCCGCCGCGCACACATCCGCGGCTGTCACGTGCCCGCCGCGGTCGGCGGCCTGCTGGGCGACGAGGCCCCAGATCCTTCCCGGCCGGCTACCCGCCATCCGCCCACCCAGCAGAGCGGCCCCCGCCGCGGGACCTGGCCCTGGCCGCATTCCAGGCAGCCCCAAGAAATGCCAGGCCATCTAGGCTAGACATGGACTCTGCCGGGCAGCGGCGGGGGCGGTCACGCTCGCGCCCCTTCGGCCAGCTCTCGACGGTTACCGCGCTCGCCTCCCCAGGTTTCGCGTTCCTGGCTACATGGCGGCGGGCCGCCGAGCTTGCCGGGCCGCCGCTAAGGTACCGGCATAGCCGCCTGCGGAGAGTGCCCGGCACTGCCGACCGCCTCGGCCACGCTGGCATAAACGGGAAAAACATCGAGCAGGCGCGTGAGGGTAAGAACCCGCAGTACCTGCTGCTGCGGCGCGGCCAGTAGCAGCTCACCACCGGCGTACCGGGCCTGCCTCCGCCCCCGCACGAGCGCAGCCACCCCGCTGGAGTCGATGAACTCCAGGCCTGCCAGGTCGATGATGATATCGCGCTGGCGGGCAGCGACCGCAGTGAGCGCAGCCGCGACGCTCACCGCGTCTGCCACGTCAAGCACCCCGCGCAACGCGACGATAACTTGACCGTCGCATTCGCGGGTACTCAGATCCACGCTGATCATGGGACGCCTTCCTGCTTCGGCAGCAAGGCGGGGTCTGGGCCCAGCGGCTAGTTCGCCAGCTACACCATGAACACTACGCCGAATGCCGCCGATGTCCTATCTGGCGATGGCCGTTAGCTGCGGTGCCAGCCTCGCTCAGCCAGCGCCGCGCGACTGCCGCTTCCGGCCGCGGCTGGATTGCGGTGGGACCGGTGCGGTGTCGTTCAGACGGCGGCTGGTGTTTTCGGGGCGGCGTCGAACGGTGCGGTCACGGCGGCGGTGGCCAACACTCTCCTAATGCATCCTTGACATCCTAATAGCCGTAGGAAATACTTCGGCCATGACACCTGGACCTGTCGCCGTCACCGACCGCCGCCACCGCCGGCGGCAGGAGACGATCGAGGAGATCCTCGACATCGCGGTGCAGGTCATGGCTGAGCAGGGGGTGACGGGGCTGTCAGTCGGCGAGATCGCCCGCCGCATGGGCATCCGCCCGCCGTCGGTGTATGTCTACTTCCCCTCCAAGCACGCGCTCTACGACGCGCTGTTCGCCCGCGGCGCCCAGCTGCTCCTGGAGGCCATGCAGGAGGT
>WNGQ01000482.1_pt1 | contig 40840 bp, 33 predicted proteins | sample 5407661 | NCBI WGS metagenome assembly WNGQ01 (sample SAMN13153382, study PRJNA577476) | soil metagenome | isolation source: 60 cm soil or saprolite under Garry oak tree replicate 2 | place: USA:California | collected 2016-06-15 | reverse complement strand
TGGCTCGACGAGCCGCGGATGTCCGAGAGCGCGTAGAGCGGGTACACGTCGCGGAAGACGATGGGCTCGATCTGGCCCGCCTGCCCCTCCCGCGGCGCCGCGCCCGGGCGCTCGAGGCCGGCGAGCACGGCCTTGCGGAAGCGCCACTCGACCACGGGGTGGATGGCCGTGCAATGCTCCTTGATGATGGCCTGGACGCGGTTGTTCAGCTCGTCCATGCTGCGCTTCACGGCCATGGCGAAGAGCGGGAGGATCTGCTGCAGGTGCGGCATGAGCGTCAGGTTCAGCGATCCGGGCTTCGCCGAGACCAGCTTGAGGCTGCCGATGAGCGTGTCCTGGTAAATGAGAGGCGCCACCACGAGGCTTCGGTAGCCGGCGGCGAGCAGTCCCTCTTCGGTACGCGACCGTTTCGGCAAGGCCTCCAGGTCCTCGACGAACAGGGGCCGGCGCTCCTGAGCGGCCCGCTCGTAGACGGAGCCGGCGAAATCGCTCACCCGGTGATGTGTGGAGCCGGCAAAGATGCAGCCGTGCGCGTCCCGGGAGCCGAAGTTGAGGCTCAGGATGCGGTCGCCCTCGATCGCGGCGAGACCCAGATCGATCTCGGGGCGCCGCAAGAGCGCGCGGACCTTGTCTTGCAATCCCCTGAACCGCTCGGTCGAGACGATGGACTCCTTGTCGATGAGCTCTCGCTCGATGGCGGACAGCACCTCTTGCTCGGTTACCTCGACCGCCTTGAGGATCGAGAACCCGCGAATGACGAACTTGTCGGGCGGCAGCACGGCCAGGAGGGCGGCGGGGTCCAGGATTCCCGCGCTCAGACGCTGCCGGAGAGGCTCGCTGAGCACCGGCCGCTCACCCACCACGTCCACGTCGAGAAAGCGCCGGTTCACGAGGAACTTGAAGTACCGGTCGAGCCCCGTGTCCGGATCCTTCACGCTGGACACCCAGGGATACTCGACGCCGACATCGATGCCGTACACCCGGAACAGGATGAGGGAGTAGGCGTGGAGCATGCGGACATTGACGAGGACGTCGGCGTCGACGTCCACCCGCCCCAGCACGAAGCCGTCGCCTCCGGTCAGGAGGCGCGCGAAGCCGGGCGTGGCGAAGAAGGTCCGCAGGCGGAAGGGAAGCAGGGCCGCGGCGTAGCCGTCGTCCTCGGCCGCGGGCGAGAACACCGCGACCATGAGCGCGCGGAGCAGATCGTCGTGGGCACGGACGGCGGTCAGATCGGTGACGGGGCCGGCGAGCTCGGGCACGTGCGCGACCTGGTCGAGCACGGTCCGGGCCACCGAGGCCAGCACCGAGCAGCCTTCGGCGATCTCGTGCTCCCAGTATCGGATGAGCGGAGCCAGGCTGAGCTCCGTGCGGAATGGAAACTCGTCGACTCCCGTGGTGACGGCGACCTGGGCGCTCTCGGGCACGTGAAGCTCACTCATGGCGGCGTCTAGTGTAACACCAGGGGCGCAGGCGTCTGAAACCGGGAGCCTGGCGCGGTGCTCAGGCGGGCGGCACCGCTCCCGTCCGATCCACGATCAGCCGGTAGTGCTCGGGCCTCCGGTGGCGCGCGAAGTTGAACACCGTCTCCTTGTAGGAGCGCGTGAGATCGAGGTCGCAGCGGGCCACGCAGAGCTCGTCCTCCAGGGTCGTGCACATGGCGACCGTCTCGCCGGAGGGCGCGATGATCTGGCTCTGGCCGATCATGTCGCAGCCCTCTTCCCGGCCGCACTTGGCCACACCCACCACCCACGTGCCGTTCTGATATGCCCCCGCCCGCATGACGAGCCCGTTGTGGAAATTCGCCAGGAGGTCGTGCTCGGGCGCCGGCGGATTGTGCACAGGCGTGTTGTAGCCGAGGAGGATCATCTCCACGCCCTGGAGACCCATGACCCGGTACGTCTCGGGCCAGCGGCGGTCATTGCAGATGCACATGCCCATGAGCCCGCCGAAGGCGCGCCACACGCCCCAGCCGAGGTCGCCCACGTGGAAGTAGCGCTTCTCCAGGTGCTGGAAGGCCCGCCAGGGCTCGTGCTCGGCATGGCCGGGCAAGTGGATCTTCCGGTACTTGCCCACGATGCGCCCCGCCGCGTCCACCAGGATCGAGGTATTGAAGCGCCGCGTGACCCCGCCCTCGACCACGGCCTCCGCGTAACCGAGGCACACGCCCAGACCCAGGCGCTTCGCCTCCTCGAAGAGCGGAAGGGTCTCCGGCCCCGGCATCTCGCGCTCGAAGAAGGCGTCGATCTCGGCCTGGTCCTCCATCCACCAGCGCGGGAAGAAGGTGGTGAGGGCGAGCTCGGGAAACACCACGAGGTCGCAGCCGTGGGCCTTGGCCCGCTGGAGAAGCTCGATGAGCCGCTTGACGACCTGCGGACGGCCGTCGGCCCGCTGAATGGGTCCGAGCTGCGCCGCCCCGACGGTGACAAATCTAGAGATGGCTTTCTCTCCTTGACTCCCTCTCCCTTTCAGGGAGAGGGCCGGGGTGAGGGTCGAGCCATTGAACCGCCTCCTTTTCTACTCAGCCCTCGCCTCATCGCTCGAGGCGAGCGTTTCGGCTCGACCTGCGGCCCTCTCCCCCGATGGGGGAGCGGGATAGGGATCTCGGCCGAGACTGTCGCTGATGTCGTCGTCAGACGCGCCGGACTTCTTGTAGTTCGCGGCCGCGGCGGCCACGCCGCCGCCCTTCGGTAGCGAAAACCCTTCTGCCGAGAGCGACGCCTCGAGGGCGGCCAGGCCCAGAAGGATATTCTGACGTCGCGCCGAGTAACCCATTGTTCCGATGCGCCAAATCTTGCCCTGAAGTGGGCCAAAGGCCGCCCCGATCTCGATGCCGAAGTCCCTGATCATCCGCTGCCGGACGCGGAGCTCGTTCACGCCGGCCGGGACCAGGACGGGTGTGATGAAGGGCAGCCGTCCGCTCGCAGGCGAAGAGCCGAAGAGACGCAGGCCCATGACCTCGAGCCCGGCCCGCAACGCCGCTCCGTGAAGTCGATGGCGCTCGAAGCGGGCCTCCAGCCCCTCGACCAGGCAGGCGCGCAGGGCCTCGCGAAGACCGAAGACCATCGAGGTCGGCGCCGTGTGGTGATTGAAGCGATCGGGGCTCCAGTAGCGCTGGAGCTGGACCAGGTCGAGATAGTTGCTGCGGATCTTCGTCCGGCGGCTTCCGAGCACCGCTTCGGCCCGGGCATTGTAGGTGATGGGAGCGAGCCCGGAGGGACAGGAGAGGCATTTCTGCGTCCCCGCCACGACGACGTCGGCATCCCAGCGGTCCGTGGCCACCTCGCAGCCGCCCAGCGTGACCACGGCGTCGGTCATGAGGAGCGCGTCGTGGGCATGGGCCAGGCGCGCCAGCTCGTCGAGAGGCTGGAGCACGCCCGTCGAGGTCTCGCCGTGAACGACGGCGACCATCCGTGTGGGACCGACCTCGAGCGCCTTCGCAACCGCCTCCGGCTCGACCATGCGCCCCCACTCGGCGCGAACCGGCACCACGGTGGCGCCGCAGCGCTCGGCGATCTCGATCATCAAGAGGCCGAAGCGGCCGCACTCCGCGACGACCACGCGGTCCCCGGGCTCGAGCAGCGAGACCATCGCCGCCTCGAGCCCCGCGCGCCCCGTGCCGGGCACGGGAAAGGCGCGCTCGTTGTCCGTCTGGAAGACGGCGCGCAGGAGCTCCATGACCTCGTTCATCACCGCGGTGAACTCGGGATCGAACTGGCCGAGGAGGGGCGTGGCCATGGCGCGGAGCACGCGGGGATCCGCCATGGTGGGACCGGGTCCGAGCAAGATGCGCGGACCCGGCAGGAGATCGCCCGGCACGTCGGCCATGGCGACCGAGTCTAGCGGCTCGGCAGTGCCCCGCGCAAGGTCGAGGGTAGTGCGTCAGGAACCCTGTTCCCTGCTCTAGAATGGGGACCCGAGGGTCCGAGGGAAAGGAGCAATCATGGCTGAGTTCGACATGGTCATCCGCAATGCCGTGGTCGGCACCGCCGCCGACATCTTCCATGCTGACATCGGCATCAGCGACGGCGTCATCACGGCGCTGGGTCGCCGGCTCGGCCCGGCGCGCCGGGACCTCGACGCGGGCGGCCGCTACGTGCTGCCGGGAGGCATCGACACCCACTGTCATTTCGACCAGCCCATGCGAGACACGGTGACGCTCGCCGACGATTTTCTCTCCGGCACCGTCTCGGCGGCCCACGGCGGGACGACCACCGTGGTTCCCTTCGCCTGCCAGCTCCAGGGACAGAGCGTGCGGGCCGCCGTCGAGGACTACCACCGTCGCGCCGCCGACAAGCCGGTCATCGACTACGCCTTTCACCTGATCGTGTCGGATCCGACCGAGCACGTCCTGCGCGACGAGCTGCCCGCGCTCATCCGCGAAGGCTACAGCTCGTTCAAGATCTACATGACCTACGAGACCCTCAAGCTCGACGACCGCCAGATCATCTCCGTGCTCGCCCTGGCCAGGCGCGAGGGCGCCCTCGTCATGGTGCACGCGGAGAACTCCGACTGCATCGCCTGGCTCACCGCGGAGCTCGAGAAGGCGGGCAAGACGCGCCCCTACTTCCACGCGGTCTCGCGGCCACTCGCCGTGGAGCGCGAGGGCACGCACCGCGCCATCACCATGTCGGAGATCGTGGACGTGCCGATCCTCCTCGTGCACGTCTCCGGCGCCGATGCCGTGGAGCAGATCCGCTGGGCGAGAGGGCGGGGCCTCCACATCTTCGCCGAGACCTGCCCCCAGTATCTCGTTCTGACCTCCGATCACCTGGATCAGCCCGGCTTCGAGGGGGCCAAGTACGTGTGCAGCCCGCCGCCGCGGGATGCAGCGAGCCAGCAAGCGGTCTGGAACGGACTGGCGAGCGGCGTCTTTCAGGTCGTCTCCTCCGACCATGCCGCGTTTCGCTTCGACGATCCCCGGGGCAAGAAGCGTCATGGTGAAGACGCGCCCTTTGCGAAGCTTCCCAACGGCCTTCCCGGCGTCGAGACTCGCCTGCCCCTCCTCTTCTCGGAAGGCGTCAGCAAGGGGCGGATCGACCTGCCGACCTTCGTGGCGCTGGCCGCCACCAACGCGGCCAAGCTCTATGGGCTCTACCCGAGAAAAGGCACCATCGCCGTGGGCAGCGACGCGGATCTCGCGATCTGGAACAAGGACCGCGAGGTGGTCATCACGAACGAGATCCTTCACCACAACTGCGACTACACACCGTACGAAGGCATGCGGGTAAGAGGCTGGCCGGAAGTCGTGATCTCGCGCGGCGAGGTGGTGGTGGAAGAGGGCAAGCTCCTGGCCCAGCCGGGACGCGGCCAGTTCCTCCGCTGCGACCGCCCGCGGCCTGTCCCGGCCTAGCGTTTTCGCGCAGAGGGCCGGCCGCTACGGAGACGACTTGAGCCTGAGCAGGTTGTAGATCTTCACGGGGCGGCTTATGCCCTTGAGCGTCACGTCTCCCACCGGCTCGGCTTCGGCAATTGCTTCCACCGCCGTCATCACGCGCCGCTCGAGCAGGACCTGGCCGGGTTTGGCCTCGGAGCAGAGCCGCGCGGCGAGATTGGTGACGGTACCGATGGCGCCGTAGTCCACGCGCCCCTCGAACCCGATGGCACCGATGGTGGCGTACCCGTGCGCGATGCCGAGTCCGAAGTCGAGGTCGAAGCCGGCCTTCTTCCATCCCACGGCCAGCTCGGCCACCCGCTCGCGCATGGCGGCGGCCATCCTCACCGCGCGCTCCGCAGGATTGGGCACCGGCACCGGGTCGTTGAAGAAGATCATCATGCCGTCGCCCGTGAAGCGCTCCAGCGTCGCTTCCGCGGCCACCACGAGCTTGCCCATCTCGGCGTGATACTCGCGCAGCACGGTCATGACCTCCTCGGGCTCCGAGGTCTCGGCGAAGGCCGTGAAGCCGCGAAGATCGAGGAAGACCACGGTGATCTCGCGCCGGTGGCTCTTCAAGGGATCCTCGGCGCTTCCGGACACGATCATCTCGGCGAGCTGGGGCGAGAAGAAGCGCTTGAGCTTGCCCAGGCGGTCGAGCTGGGCGACCTGTTCCGCCACGCGGGCCTCGAGCGTCTGGTTGAGGAGGGCCAGCTCGTCCCAGAGCTCCTTGATCCTGAGGAGCGAGCGAACCCGGGCGAGGAGCTCCGGCTGGTTGATGGGCTTGGTCAGGAAGTCGTCGGCGCCCGCCTCGATCCCCTTGATGCGCTCCTGACCGGGATCGAGCGCGGTCACCATGACCACGGGCAGCCGGGCCGTCTGCGGGGTGTTCCGAATGGCCCGGCACACCTCGTATCCGCTCATCTCGGGCATGACGACATCGAGGAGCACGATGTCGGGCGGCTCGGCGGCGACCTTCTCGAGCGCCTCCTTGCCCGAGGACGCCGTGCTCACGGCATAGCCGCGCGCGCCCAGGATGTCGGCGAGGAGCTTGACGTTGTGAGCGGTGTCGTCGACGACGAGGATGCGCGCGGGATCGCTCATGGGCGTCTCAGGAGCGTCTCGACGGCTTCCAGGAAGCTCTTCACGTTGATGGGCTTGCTCTGGTAGCCGTCGAAGCCGGCGTCGAGGATGTTCTGGCGGTCCTGGGTCATGGCCGAGGCCGTGACCGCCATGACCCGCATGGCCCTCGTGGTCGGGTCTTCACGCAGCCGCTTGAGGGCGGTGATGCCGTCGATCCCCGGCAGCTGAATGTCCATCAACACGAGGGCGGGCTGGCGGGAGCGGGCCAGCTCGACCCCCTCTTCGCCCGTCTCCGTCTCGATGGTCTCGTATCCCTTGAATTGAAGCACGTCGCGCACGAGCCTTCGATTCTTCTCGTTGTCCTCGACGATCAGGATGAGCTCACCCGCCATGGCCGCTCACCGGAAGCGTGAAGGTGAAAGTCGAGCCCTTGCCCGGCTCGCTCTCGACCCAGAGCTTTCCGCCGTGGAGCGCCACCAGCCGTCGCGCCAGCGCCAGGCCCAGTCCCGTTCCCTCGCGCTTCCGCGCATAGTCGCTCCCCACCTGCCTGAACTCCTCGAAGATGGCTTCCTGGTCCTCGGGAGCGATGCCCACGCCCGTATCAGCCACCGAGATCTCGGCCATCCCATCGTTCAGCGAGGCCGAGAGGGAGATCTTACCGCCTTCCGGAGTGAACTTGACGGCATTCGAGAGCAGGTTCAGGAGCACCTGCTTGACCTTGCGCTCCTCCCCCTTCACCTCGCCCAGCCCCGGGTCCACCGTCACCTCGAGCCTCAAGCCGTGCCGAGCCGCCCGCTCCCTGATCAGGGTGAGGGCATTGTCGAGCGCCGCGGGGAGATCGAAGGGCTGCGACTCCAGCTCCATGCGGCCGGCCTCGATCTTGGACAGGTCGAGGATGTCGTTGATGAGCGAGAGGAGGTGCTTGCCCGACGACAGGATGTCGTTGAGGTACTCTTCCTGCTTCGGATTGACCTCGCCGAACATCCGCTCCAGCAGCACCTCGGAGAAGCCGATGACGGCATTGAGCGGCGTCCGGAGCTCGTGCGACATGTTCGCGAGGAATTCGCTCTTGTGGCGGTTGGCGACCTCGAGCTGATGCGTCTTGTCCTGGATCTCGTTGAAGAGCCGCGTGTTCTCGACGGCGATGACCGCCTGATCGGCGAACGTCTTCAGGACCTCGACCTGCTTGTCCGGAAACGGCACCGCCCGGGGCGCCGCGACCGTGATCGCGCCGATGGGGTTGCCGTCCCGAAGCATCGGCACGGAGAGAATGCTCCGGAATTTGTTCGTCTCCGCCAGGCCCAGGAGCACGTAGTCGGGGTCCTCTCGAACGTCTGAGATGTGCACGATGCTCCGGGTCAGGATGCATCGAGCGGACGCGCCGCCCCGGCTGGGGGGCATGGGGAAGGCGTTGCGGATGGCGTCGGCACCCTCCGGGGTCGTGTTGCGCAAGGCCTCCAGATGGACGAGCTCGCCGTCGAACCTGAAGACGGTGCTGAAGGTGGCGTCGCAGAGCCGCAGCGAATTCTCCGCGATCGTCTCGAACACGGGCTGGACGTCGGTCTGCGAGCTGCTGATGACCCGCAGGATCTCCGCGGTCGCCGTCTGTTGCTCGAGAGTCTCCGTCAGGTCGCTGTTGCGCGCTTCCAGCTCCTTGAACAGGCGCACGTTCTCGATGGCGATCACGGCCTGGTTGGCGAAGGTCTGCAGCAGGGCGATCTGCTGCTCGCCGAAACCATCGGGCTCGGCCCAGCCGATCGTCATGGCGCCGATCGGCTCACCGGCGCGCAGCATGGGGACGGTGACCTGGCTTCGCGTGCCCAGCGCCTCGATCATCTGCCGGGACAGCAGCGGGACGCCTTCCGCGCGATCGATGTCGGTGACATAGGCGGCCTGTCGCGTCGTGATGACGCGGCCCACGATGGTGTCCGCCGTCGCCGGTCGGGGGAACACCCCCTGCAGCTCTTCCGCTCCGGCGGCACTCACTCCGTGCCGAGCCACGACATGGATAAGATCTCCGTCGTAGCGATACACACGGCCGAAGCGACCGCCGCACAGGCGTACCGCGCGCTCCACGATGACCTCGAACACCGGCTGGACGTCGGTAGGCGAGCTGGAGATGACGCCAAGGATCTCGCTCGTCGCCGTCTGCTGCTCGAGCGCCTCGGTCAGCTCCCGGGTGCGCTCCTCGACCTTGTGCTCCAGGTTGGCGTAGGACTCGCGGAGCTGCGCCGTCATGGTATTGAACTGCTCGGCCAAGGCTTCGATCTCGTCGCCTGTCGTGACCTCGAGCCGGTGGCTGAGGTCCCCCGCCCCGATGCGCGCGGCGCCTTCCTGGAGCGCCTGGATCGGGCGGGACATCCGCCGGGCGAGGATGAGGCTGCCGAGCACGGCCAGGATGACGCCGAAGAGGGCCAGGCTGACCGTGCGCAAGGCCGAGGCGCGCAACGGCTCGACCACCTCGGCCCAGGGCTGCTCGATCAGCACCGACCAGCCGAGGGGGGCCACGGGCGCCGAGGCGGCGAGCACGGAGTGCCCTTCGAGGTCCTTGGCGGTGAGCGGCCTGGCGACACCGGTCTTCCCCACGCGCAGGGCCTCGCGCACCTGAGCCAGCCCCGACAGGTCCGTCTTCTTCAGGACGAGGCTGATGTCGGGATGCGCGATGAGGGCCCCGCGCGCGTCCACGACGTATGCCCGCCCTTCCCGGCCGACACGAATCTGGGAGACCACGTCCCAGATGAACTTGAGGTTGACCTCGGCCGCCGTCACCCCCGACTCTTTGCCGCTGCCGGCCAGAGCGATGGTCATGTACGGCTCCGACTCCTTGCGAAAATAGACCGGGCTGAAGTAGGCGCGGCCCGCCTTCGGCTGGAGGAAGCGCGGGTCCTGGGAGTAGTCCGTCTTGCTGCCCACCACGTCCATGGCCAGGCGGGAGACCCGGAGCTGCTCGAGCCCGTGGGGGTCGATGTAGCTGACCTCGGTGACGGCCAGCACCTGGCGGAGCAGACGGAAGTAGTCGCTGCGGCGTTGCTCCATGGCGGCAGCCGGCGCAACGATGGGCGGCTGCGTCGTCCAGCCGATCTGCTGCTCGACCGCCTTGACGAACTGCGCGATGGTGGCGGCGGCGCCGAGGGCCTTCTCCTGCTCGAGGGCCACCAGCGCGTCCCGGTTTTCCCGGTAGGAGAAATAGGTCTCGAGCAGGCCACTCACGAGCAGCGCCCCGCTCACCAGGGCGACGAAGAGGATGGCGTACTTGCGGAAGAGCGATCCGCGCAGGATCACCTGGGGATTATCCCATGCGGAGCCCTGCCGGGACTAGGGGCCAGAACGGCCCAGCGCGCTCTCCGCGCGCTCGAGCCAGAAGCGCATGCCCATGTCGCGGAAGAGCGTGGCCGCCTGCTCGAGATGCTCGCGTCCCGCTTCCGGCCCGCTCGCGCGGGCGAGGGCCCGCCCCAGCGCGAGGTGGCACCGTCCCAGCAGCGGCTGCAGCCCCATCTCGCGCGCGATTCCGATGGCTTCCTCGAGGGCGGCGCGCGCCGGCCCGGGCGCGGGCTCGGCCGCCCGCAGCTGGCCCAGGATGCGCAGCGCCTCCGCCTCCAGCCAGCGCTGTCGATGGGCGCGGGCCAAGGCGAGCCCGCGCTCGACGTACACCGGCGCCTCCCCGCGGCGCCCCGCGAGCGCGCACACCTCCGCGAGCATGGTCACGTTCCAGGCGTGCGTGGGGAGAAGATTGAGGGCGCCCGACTGCGCCGTCGCCTCCTGGAGGAGGGCCAGCCCTTCCTCGACGCGCCCCGACAGCGCGTAGGCTTGGCCGAGGTCGCCCGCCACGAGAAGGAAGAGCGGCGCGAAGCTCGCGCGACGGCAGATCTCCATGCTCCGGCCGAGCCAGGACACGGCCTGCGGAAAGTCGCCCCGCACCAGATAGGGACGGGCCACGCCCGCGTAGGCCATGGCGAGCGAGAGATCGTGCTGCGCCGCCTCGGCGAGCCGCAAGGCCTCCTCGCCGCGCGCGCTCGCCTCGACGAAGTCACCGATGTAGCCCAGGCACCAGGCCATCCAGGCGAGCGAGGCGGCCGAGCGGAGCGCCGCGCCTCCCGTGGGGTCTTTTTCCGCTCGCTCGACGTTGCGGCCGAGAGCCTCGACGGCTCGCCGGTACTCGCCGAGGCTCGCGTACGCCTGGCCCAGGCGCATGTTGGCGATGGCCTCGAGGGCGGAATCGCCGAGCTTGCCCGCGATGGCGAGGGCCCGCTGTCCCGAGGCGACGGCGCGGTCGGGCTGACCCGTCCACCAGTAGTCCTGGGTCATGTAGGCCGCCACCTGGCCCATGCGCCGCTGGTCTCCCAGCGCCGCCGCCACGCGCTCGGCCTCGTGCACCGTCTCGAGCATGCGCCCGACCTCGCCGTGAGGCACGAGGGCATTGTGCAGGTCCAGGCGGAGATCCACCGCCTGCTCGTCGCGCACACGACTCTTGGGCAGATGCCCCAGCGCCACCAGTGCCTGCTCGAAGCAGGTGGCGGCCTCGCGATAGGCGCTACGGGCGGCCGCCTTGCCGCCGGCCTTGCGGTAGAGGATCACCGCCTTGTCCCAGAGCCCACCCTGGAGGGCGTGGTAGGCGAGACGATCCACCCGCTCGGACAGCCGCCCCGGCGTCATCCGCTCGATCACGGTGACGAGGCGGGCGTGGAGGGCGCGGCGATGACCGTGCAGGAGCGCGCCGTAGGCGACCTCGTGGGTCAGGGCGTGCTTGAAAGTGTATTCGAGATCGGGAAAGAGGCTCGTCTCGTAGAGGAACTCGGCGGACTGCAGATGGGCGAGGCCCTGGCGCAGCTCCTCTTCGGGCGCGTCCTCGACCGCCTGAAGGAGCGCGAACGGCACGTCCTTGCCGATGACGGAGGCGGACTGCAGGAGACGCTTCTCCCGCGCGGGCAGGCGATCGATGCGCGCGGCCAGGATGGCCTGGACGGTCGCGGGCACCTGGATGGCGGCCAGTGGCCGGGCCGCGCGGTACCGCCCGCGCTCGCCGGTGAGCACGCCCGTCTCCACGAGCGTGCGCACGCTCTCCTCGAGGAAGAAGGGATTGCCTCCCGTGCGGGCGACGAGCAGCTCCTCGAGCGGGCCCAGCTCCGAGTCTTCGCCCAGGAGCGCGTGCAGCAGCTCGTCGGCGCTCGCGCGCGCCAGCGTGTTCAGCCGCAGGCGCGTGTAGTACGTCTTGCCCGACCAGCCATGCTCGTACTCGGGCCGGTAGTTGACGAGCAGGACCATGCGCGCGCGGGGCAGGCTCTCGACGAGACTGTCCAGGAAGGCCTGCGTCTCGCTGTCCACCCACTGGAGATCCTCGAACACGAGGAGGAGCGGCTGGCGCTGGCTCTCGCGCAGCAAGAGAGCCTTGACGGCGTCCAGCGTGCGCTGGCGGCGTTGCGCCGGGTCGAGCCCCTGCCACCGCACCTCCTCGGCGGGCACGTCCAGCAGCGTCAGGAAGGCGGGGGTCGTGGACTCGAGCGATTCGTCCAGGGCGCGCAGCCGGGTCACGACCTTGGCGCGGAGCTCGCGGGCGCCGTCACGCGCCTCGACCTGGAAGTAGGCCTTGAGGAGATCGCTGACGGGCAGATACGGCGTCGCCTTGCCATAGGACACCGACCGGCTCTCCAGGACGCGCCACGGGGGCCTCGGCACGGCCTGGGTCAGCTCGTGGACGAGCCGGGACTTGCCGACGCCGGGCTCACCCTCCACGGCAATCACCTGGCCCCGGCCGCCCTCCGCCCGTCCGAGCGCTTCACGGAGCTGCTCGAGCTCGGTGGCGCGTCCAACGAAGCGCGAGAGGCCGCGCCGCGCCGAGGCCTGGAGCCGAGAGCGCGCCGCGCCGGCGCCCATGACCTCGAACACCTCGAGGGGCGCGTCCAGCCCCTTGACGGACATGGGCCCGAGCGGTCGCGTCTCCACGTACCCCTCGGCGAGCCGGAGCGTGTCCAGCGTGGTCAGAACCGAGCCGGGCGTCGCCATCTGCTCCATGCGGGCGGCCAGGTGCGTGGTCTGCCCGACGGCGGTGTAGTCCATGTGCAGGTCGCTGCCGATCGAGCGCACCACCACCTCGCCCGAGTTGAGGCCGACACGAATCTGGATGGGCACGCCCTCCGTGCGTCGGACCTCCTCGGCATAGCTCTTGACCGAGTGCTGCATGCGGAGCGCGGCATAGCAGGCGCGCACGGCATGGTCCTCGTGGGCGAGGGGCGCGCCGAACAGCGCCATGATGCCGTCGCCCATGACCTGGTTGACCGTGCCCTCGTACTGGTGGACGGCATCCATCATGTGCTCGAGGACGGGGTCGAGGAGCTTGCGCGTCTCCTCGGGATCGCGGTCGGCCAGGAGCTCCATGGAGCCCTTGAGGTCGGCGAAGAGCACGGTGACCTGCTTGCGCTCGCCCTCGATGACGCTCCTGGAGGTGAGGATCTTCTCCGCGAGATGCCGCGGGGTGTAGGCCTCGGGCGAGGCGAAGCGTGGGGGGCCCGCCCGCTTGGCGTCGACGGGCTGACCGCACTGGCCGCAGAAGCGGACGCCCTCGGTCAGCTCGGCGCCGCACGAGCGGCACGACGCGGCCAGGCGCGCGCCGCACTCGGTGCAGAACCGCGACGAGGCGGCGTTGTCGTGCCGGCAGCGCGGGCAGTGCATGCTTGCTGGAGTCTCCGGCGCGCGCCTGGAAGATCGCGGGCGGCGCATCCCAGAGTAGCCCGCGCCCCCGGCGAGGGTCAATGATCTTGACACCCCGACGGCGCTCGTCTAGCGTACGCCGCGATGCCGGACCAGGCTCGAGCTCCTCTCGCCCTGCGCGCGCTGGCACGTCGGCTCGCACGCCCGGAGGCGCCTACCTTCGATCTCGAGCTGCTGGACGGCTCCGTGCACCGCATGGGGCTCGGCGACCGTCCTGCCTTCCGCATCGCCCTCCGATCTCCTCGGGGCTGGCAGGCCCTCCTCTCCATGGACGAGACGCGCATCGGCGAAGCCTACATGCACGGCGATCTCGACTTCTCGGGCGATCTCCTCGCCGCCCTCGACCTCCGCCGCGTGCTCTCGGATCGCCATCCCCTGGCGTCCATCTGGCGCTTCGTCCAGCCGTGGCTGCTCGGCGACGCGCGCGCCGACAAGACGTGGGTGCCCCAGCACTACGACTACGGCAACGACTTTTACTTCGCCTTCCTCGACAGAAAGTTCCGGCTTTACTCCCAGGCCCTCTATCGCTCGCAAGACGACTCGCTCGAGGAGGCGGCGCAGAACAAGCTCGACTGGATCCTCGACGCCTGTCGGCTCGAGGCCGGCCAGCACGTGCTCGACGTGGGCGGGGGCTGGGGCTCCTTCGCCGGGTATGCGGGCTCGCGCGGGGTCGACGTGACCATGCTCACGATTTCCCGCGAGCAGTACGCCTACCTCTCGGAGTGGTGCGCGACGCACACGCTCCCCGGCCGGTCGACGGTCGTGTACGAGAGCATCTTCGACTACGCGCCGGCGGAGCGATACGACGCCATCGTGCTCCTGGGGGTGATGGAGCACCTCCCGAACTATCCCGCCCTCTTCAGGAAGTTCGAGGCCCTCCTCAAACGCGGGGGGAGGCTCTACATGGACTTCGCCGCGGGTCGCCGGAAGTTCGACGTGAGCGCGTTCACGTACCGGTACATCTTTCCGGGTGATCACACCCCCGTGGTCCTGCCCGAGCTCCTGGCCGCCGCCAACCGCACGGCCCTCGAGCCGATCACGCTGCACAACGACCGCCACAGCTACTTCCTGACCCTCCAGGCGTGGGCGCGCAATCTCGAGGCCGCCCACGAGGAGCTGGCCGCGCGCTTCGGCGAGCGCGTCTACCGGCTCTTCCAGATCTATCTGTGGGCGGGGGCGCATCTGCACCGAGAGGGCGGGCTCGAGAGCTACCGCGTGCTCTTCCAGAAGTCGCGCGACCTGCCGTGCGCCGAGATCGGCTTCTCGGGATCGCCGTAGGCGTATACTTCACGCATGCGAGTCCTGCTCGTTCATCCAAGCGCCCTGATGTACTCGGAGCTCTACCTGCGCCTCGAGCCCTTGGGCCTCGAGCGCGTGGCCGCCGCCGTGCGGGCCGCGGGCCATGACGTGCGGCTCCTGGACCTGCAGATCTTCACCCACGACGACTACCGACGCGAGCTCGCCGAGTTCAAGCCGGAGGCGGTCGGCTTCTCCCTCAACTACCTCGCCAATGTCCCCGAGGTCATCGACCTCGCCAAGGAGACGCGGCGGCGCGCGCCCGACTGCTTCATCATGGTGGGCGGCCACAGCGGCTCCTTCATCGCCCCCGAGCTGCTCGAGCACGGAGCCGGCGCCATCGATTGCGTGGTGCGCGGCGAGGGCGAGGTCATCACGCCGCGCGTCCTCGAGGCCCGGGGCGACGCCAAGCTCTCGACCTTGCCCGGCGTGGTGACGCCGGACGGCCAGGGGCCCGCCCCCACCCTCCTCGACGACCTCGACCGATTCCTGCCCGCGCGAGACCTCGCGCACAAGCGCCACAAGTATTTCATCGGCGTGCTCGATCCCTGCGCCTCCGCCGAGCTGACCCGCGGGTGCCCGTGGGACTGCTCCTTCTGCAGCGCCTGGACGTTCTACGGCCGGAGCTACCGGAAGTCGTCGCCGGAACAGGCGGCAGAAGATCTCGCCTCCATCCGCGAGCCCAACGTCTTCCTGGTGGACGACGTCGCCTTCATCCATCCGGAGCACGGATTCGCCATCGGTCAGGAGCTCGAGCGCCGGCGCGTGCGGAAGCAGTACTACCTCGAGACCCGGTGCGACGTGCTGATCAAGAACAAGGAGCTCTTCGCCTACTGGAAGAAGCTGGGGCTCTTCTACATGTTCCTCGGGCTGGAGGCGCTCGACGAAGAGGCCCTCAAGCTGCACCGCAAGCGCATCACGCCCGGCGAGAACTTCAAGGCCCTCGAGATCGCGCGCGAGATCGGGCTCACCGTCGCCGTGAACATCATCGCCGACTGCGACTGGGACGAGCGCCGCTTCGAGCTCGTCCGCGAGTGGGCCATGACGGTGCCGGAGATCGTCCACCTGACGGTGGCCACGCCCTATCCCGGCACGGAGATCTGGTTCACGGAAGCGCGGCGCCTGACCTCGCGCGACTACCGGCTCTTCGACGTGGCCCATGCCGTGCTGCCCACGCGCATGCCCCTCGACAAGTTCTACGCCGAGCTCGTCAAGACGCAGGACATCCTGAACCGCAAGCACCTGGGCTGGAGCGCCATTCCGAAGTACGGCTTCCCGGCCGTGCGCGCGCTCCTGCGCGGCCAGACCAACTACGTCAAGATGCTCTCGAAGTTCGCCTCCGTGGTGAACGAGCATCGGCAGTACGACGACCACCAGCGGCCGGTGACGTACGAGATGAAGCCCCCCCGCCCCGCCGTGGCCAAGCCCGACCCCGCCGAGCTCTTCATCCACATGCCGGCCAGGCTTCAGAAGCAAGCGTAGCCGCTGCCCACCCGGCCAGGCCCAGGGTGAGCGGCTCCGCGCTCTCGACATCGACTCGTCCTCTCCTCGTCCCCGAGGAAGGCCGCGGAGTGGTGGCTGTGCACTAGCTCGTCGAGCGCGCATGACACGGGAGCCGTCCTGCGTCACTCAGGGAGGTATCGCGATGTCCTACGAGATGATCCTCTACGAGAAGGCGGAGCCGGTCCTCACGATCACCTTGAACCGGCCGCAGGCCCTCAACGCCATCAACCCGCAGATGACCGCCGAGCTTCACCAGGCCCTGGACGCCGGCGACGCTGATCCCGATGTCCGGGCCATCGTTCTGACGGGCGCCGGGCGGGCCTTTTCGGCCGGCTACGACATCGGGCCGCGCCCCGACGGCCGATCGTCGCTCGACGCGACCGGCGTCGAAGTCGCCGAGTTCCTCAAGGGATGGTGGACGCGCGACGGTGATTCGACCCGGCGTCTCCTGCACCTCTGGCATCTCTCGACACCGGTGATCGCAGCCGTCCACGGCTGGGTCATGGGCGGCGGCTTCTGGTATTCCCTGGCCGCCGACATCACCATTGCTGCCGACGACAGCGTCTTCGCCCAGCCCGAGGTCCGCCACGTCTCCAACACGACATTCCTCTTCGCGGCCCTGGCCGGCTGGAAGGCGGCCCATCGCTACAGCCTGACCGGAGATCACTTCGACGCCGCCGAAGCTCTCCGCATCGGCATCGTCAACGAGGTGGTTCCCGCCGCGGAGCTCCTGCCGCGGGCCCGCGCCCTCGCCGAGCGCATCGCCCGCGTGCCCGAGCCCTCCGTGCGGTTGAACAAAGCCGTCACCTGCTACGGACTGCTCGCCATGGGGGTGGGCGCGGGCATGATGATGAACATGCCCCTGTCCAACCTGGCCCACGCCTCCTACAATGCCCAGCGGGCCGAGCTTCTCGAGGTGCTGCGCAGCGGAGGTCTGCGGGCCTTCCTCGAGGCCCGGGACGGCGAGTTCCGTCCTGAGCCCTTCGGCCCGAAGTCGGCGCCTCGAAAGCCTTGAGGCTGCCCACGTCGGTCGCAACACGAGGAGGTTCCGTGATGCCCGGACGGCAGCTCCGTCTCGGTCTGCCCGCGCTGGCTCTCGCCGCGCTCTTCCCCGTGCTCGTCGCCCGCGCCCAGCCGCAGGGCGAGCTCACCTATGCCATGCACGTGACGATCACCCCGAGCTGGTTCGATCCCGCCGAGAACACCGGCATCGCGACGCCATTCATGGTGCAGGAAGCGCTGCACGATGCGCTCGTGAAGCCGATGCCGCAGAATCCCATGGCGCCGAGCCTCGCCGAGTCCTGGACGGAGAGCGCCGACGGGCTCCGCTACGAGTTCGGGCTGCGGCGGGGCGTGACGTTTCACAACGGGGACGCCATGACGGCCGACGACGTCAAGTTCAGCTTCGAGCGGTACCGCGGCGCCGCCGCCAAGCTCTTGAAGGACAAGGTCAAGGCGGTCGAGATCGTCGGGCCGCATCGCATCCGCTTCGTCCTGCACGAGCCGTGGCCCGACTTCCTCACCTTTTACGCCACGCCGGCCACGGGGGCGGCGTGGATCGTGCCGAAGCAATACGTGGAGCGCGTCGGGGAGGCGGGATTCAAGAAGCATCCCGTGGGCGCCGGGCCCTACAAGTTCCTCAGCCACCAGCCCGGCGTGGAGCTGATCCTGGAGGCCTACGACAAGTACTGGCGCAAGCCCCCCCACGTCAAACGCCTCGTCATGAAGGTCGCGCCGGAGGAGCCGACCCGCCTCGCCATGCTGAAGAAGGGCGAGGCGGACATCGCCTACCTCATGCAGGGCCCGGTGGCCGAAGAGATCAAGCGCACGCCGTCCCTTCGCCTCGTTGCCTCGGGTGGTCAATGGGTGACCGCGGTGTGCATGCTCGATCAGGAAGATCCGAAGTCTCCATGGCACGACCCGCGGGTGCGGCTCGCCGCCAGCCATGCCATCGATCGCAAGGCCATCGCGGAGGCGGATAGCCTGGGCGCTTCGCCACCCATGGGCTCGATCATCCCGCCCGCCACCGAGTTCGGCCTGCCCGTCGAGCCGCACGCCTACAATCCGTCGAAGGCCAAGCAGCTGCTCCGGGAGGCAGGTTATCCCAGCGGCTTCGATGCCGGAGAGATGGTGGGCACCGTGCAGTTCGCCAGTGCCGCCGAGGCAGTGATCAACTACTTCGCCGCGGTGGGCATCCGGGCGCGCTTCCGGACCATGGAGCGGGTCGCGTACCTGAGCGCCTGGAAGGACAAGAAGCTGAGGAACCTGCTCTTCTGCGGCGCCGGCGGCTACGGCAACGCCGCCACGCGCATCGAGAACTACTTCGTGACGGGCGGGACATACTCGGTCGGCGGGTACCCCGACATCGACGATCTGTTCCAGCAGCAGGCCCGCGAGCTGGACCGGGCCAAGCGTCAGGCGCTGCTCCAGCGCATCCAGCGACTCGCCAATGAGCGCGTGCTCTTCCTCCCGATCTATGCCCTGTTCTTCAACAACGGGGTAGGCCCGCGCGTGCAGGAGTCCAGCCTGGGCCGGATTCCCCTCCACTACTACACGGCGCCGTTCGAGGACGTCCGTCTCAAAGGGCCCTGAAGGCGGCGGGTGGGTATTTGGGACCTCGTTGGCCTCGAGCCTGCCCTACAATGACGTGGCCATGAGCCGAGCGGGGACGGTGGCCATCGATGTGGGCGGCACCTTCACCGATATCACGTTCGCGGATGCCGCCACCGGCGCCACCTGGGCGGCGAAGACGCCGTCGACGCCGGGCGATCTGTCGGGCGGCTTCATCACCGCGGTCCGCAAGGTGCTGGCGCTGGCGGGCCGCGCGCCCGGGGACATCTTGCACGTCTTCCACGGGACGACCACCGCCACCAATGCCATCCTCGAGGGCAAGACGCCCCCCACCGCGGTGGTGACCACGGCCGGCTTCAAGTACGTCCTCGAGATCGGGCGTCACGACATCCCGCGCCACGGCAACCTCTACGGGTGGAGCAAGCCCGCGCGCCCCGTCGCGCCCGACCGCGTGCTCGAGGTGACGGAGCGCCTCGACGTGGGCGGCGCCGTCCTGACCCCGCTCGACGAAGCCGAGGCGCGGGCGGTGGCGCGTCAGCTCGCCCAGCTCGGAGTGCCCGCGGTGGCCGTGGTGTTCCTCCACGCCTACGCCAACCCCGCCCACGAGCGACGCATGCAGGCCATCCTCCAGGAGGAGCACCCCGGCGTGCTCGTGTCGCTCTCCTCGGAAGTGCTGCCCCAGTTCCGCGAGTTCGAGCGGACCATGGCCACCGCGCTGAACGCCGCCGTCATGCCGCCCGTGAGCCGCTACGTCAGCGTCCTCCGCGACGCGCTCGACGCCGAGGGCGTCCGCGCGCCGCTTCTCATCATGAAGTCCGACGGGGGCGTGACGAGCGCGGCCACGTGCGTGCGCCAGCCCGTGCAGACGGTCCTGTCGGGACCGGCGGCCGGGGTCATCGGCGCCCTCAGCGTGGCGGGCACGGCGGGCCATCGCGACATCATCTCCATCGACGTGGGGGGGACGAGCGCGGACATCTGCCTGGTCCGTGAGGGCCGGCCGGAGATCACCAAGGAAGGCATGATCGGTCCCTTCCCGCTCAAGCTTCCCATGATCGACATTCACACCATCGGCGCGGGCGGAGGCAGCATCGCGGCCGTCAGCGCGGCGGGGCGGCTCACCGTCGGCCCGCGCAGCGCCGGGGCCGAGCCGGGTCCGGTCTGCTACGGCCGCGGCGGCGCCGAGCCCACCGTGACCGACGCGCATCTCGTGCTCGGCCGCATTCCCCCCGCGCTGCTCGGAGGCGAGCTGCCCCTCGACGGCGCGGCGGCGCGCGCGGCCATCGACGCGCGGGTGGGCCGTCGCCTCGGCCTGGGCGTGGAGGAAGCGGCGGCGGGCATCGTCGAGATCATCGACAACTCGATGGCGCGCGCCATCCGGACGGTCTCGGTTGGGCGCGGCCACGATCCCCGCCGCTTCGCCCTCGTGGCCTTCGGGGGCGCCGGCCCGCTGCACGCGTGCCGGCTCGCCGAGCTGCTCGAGATCCCGACCGTGATCATCCCGCCCCGGCCGGGGGTGCTCTCCACCTGGGGACTGCTCGACACGGACATGCGGGCGACCTTCGTGCGCACGGTGGGAACGGCGGAGCGTCACCTGGGTGAAGGGCCGGCGGCCGCTCGAGGCGTCGACGTGAAACCGCTCGAAGCGACGTGGGGTGAGCTGGAGGCGCAGGCGCGCGCCTGGCTCGACACGGAGGAGATCCCGCGCGACCGGCAGCGCTTCGAGCGGTCGGCCGATCTCCGCTACGAGCACCAGAGCTTCGAGCTGACCTGCCCCCTCGGCGAGGGGGCGGTGACCACGGCCCGTCTCGCGGAGCTGACCGCGACCTTCCACGCCGAGCACCGCCGCCTCTACACGTATGACCTGCCCGACGCGCCCATCGAGCTCGTCAACCTCCGCGTCACCGCCATCGGGGCTCTGCCCCGGCGCAGGGCGCCGGCCGCGCAGGCCGCAGGGGCGAGCCACGCCATGACCGATCGGCGCCCGGTCTACTTCCGGGGCACCGGCTTCGTGGCCACGCCCTGCTACGCGAGGGGCGCCCTGGCGCCGGGGATGAGCTTCGAGGGCCCCGCCATCGTCACCCAGGACGACTCGGCGCCGCTGGTCGCTCCAGGATTCCGCGCGCGCGTGGACGACGCCGACAACATCCTGCTGGAGCGCAGCCGTGGCTGACGCCCGCCGCGTCGATCCCGTCACCCTCGAGATCATCCGCGGGAGCCTCGCGTCGACGATCCGCGACATGGAGCTCCTGATGGAGCGCTGCGCGATGTCGCCCTTCATCAAGGAGAAGAAGGATTTCTTCGTCGGCGTCTTCGACACGGCGGGCCGCATCGTGGCCTGTCACATCTCGGGCAGCGGGCCCGGCATGGTCACGGCCATCCTCCGCGAGTACCCGCTCGACACCATGCGGCCGGGCGACGCCTACTGGTTCAACGATCCCTACCTGACGGATGGCGCCGTCCAGCACCACCAGGACATGGTCTTCGTCGTGCCCGTCTTTCACGAGGATCGCGTGGTCGCGTTCGCCGCGACCTTCGGCCACTACCAGGACATCGGCGGGCTCCGCGCGGGCAGCATCTCGCCCCACGCCACCGAGATCTACCACGAAGGCGTGCTCGTCCCGCCCATCCGCATCATGCGAGAGGGGCGGATCAACGAGGAGGCCTACCGTATCTTCCTGCGCAACTCGCGGCTGCCCGACCTCGTGGAAGGCGACACGCGCGCCATGATGGCGTCCTCCCGCCTCGCCGAAACCCGCCTCGGCGAGCTCTTCGCGCGCTACGGGCTCGACACCGTGCTCGCCGCCTTCGAGGAGTGCATGGCCCTGACGGGAGAGCGCGCCCGCGAGCTTTTCCTGGAGATGGTTCCCGAGGGGGAATGGTCCTTCCACGATTTTCTCGACAGCGACGGCGGCGTCGAGGCCCGGCCCTTCCGCGTCGATCTCACGCTCAGCCGTCGCGGCGACCACGTGACCCTCGACGGCTCCCGCTCCGACGACCAGGCGCGGGGCCCCATCAACTTCGTCACCAACCCGGGCCTCCTCCGCATCGCCTTCGGCCGCTATCTCCAGTCCCTCGACCCCGAGCTCGACGTCAACGAAGGGCTCCTCCGCAACCTCGACGAGTGGATCGCCCGCGAGGGCAGCCTGCTCAAGCCGCGCTTCCCCGCGCCCCTGGGCATGCGCGCCAACACGCGCTTCCGCGTCATGTCCTGCATCTTCGGCGCCCTCGCCCAGGCCAACGGCGGCAAGGTGCCCGCGGGATCTCCCGTCTACGTCCTCTACTACTTCCGCGCCTGGGACGAGGCGCGCCGGCGGCCCATCCTCTGCATCGAAGGCCTCGGGGTGGGCCTGGGCGCCCGGCCTTTCGCGGACGGCGTGGACGTCATCTACTACATCGCCCAGGAGAACTACCCCGTCGAGTACGTCGAGCGCGACTTCCCCCTGCGCATCGAGCGCTACGCGGTGCGGCCGGACTCGGGTGGGCCCGGCTTCCATCGGGGCGGGGCGGGCGTGATCCGCGACGTGCGCGTGCTCTGCGAGCGCGCGGAGCTGGCCACGCGCATGGAGAACACGCTCGTGGCGCCCTATGGCGTGGCGGGCGGCCTCGCGGGGCGGACGGGACGCATCGTTCTCAATCCGGGCACCCCGCGCGAGCGGGAGCTGCCCGCCCTCGGCGACGGCATCATCCTCGAGCGCGGCGATCTCCTGCGCTTCGAGACCTGCGGCGGGGGCGGCTGGGGCGATCCCCTCGCCCGGGATCCCGAGCGCGTGCGCCAGGATGTGGCGCGGGGGATCGTCACCGCCCGCGGGGCGCGCGAGGACTACGGCGTCGTACTCGACCCCGCCACGCTTGAGATCGACAAGACGGAGAGCGACGAGGAGCGCCGGCGCCGCTCGCGCGAGCTACCCCTCATCGACCGGGGTCCCGGCTTCGACGAGGCAGAAGCGCGCTGGCGGGCCCGCCAGTCATGACCACCCACGGTGCAAGGAGACCCTGATGCGAGACCTGGTCACGCGGATGAACGCGCTGTGCGACGCCCTCCCCTTCCAGACGAGCTGGTACCTCAAGGACCTCGCCACGGGCGAGACGGCCAACCGGCTCGGAGACACCCCGGTGCCCTCGGCGAGCACGCGGAAGATCTCCATCATGATGGCCGCGCTCAAGGCCGTCCACGACGGCAAGCTCGCCCTCGACCAGAAGGTGACCATCGACGCCAAGTACCAGGACAACGACTCCGGCACCTTCCAGCACCTGACCCCTGGCTTCTGGATCACCTTCCGCGACGCCCTCGTCATGATGATCATCGTCAGCGACAACACGTGCACGGGCACCGTGGTCGACCTCGTCGGCCTCGGCGAGATCCAGCGCTTCTGCGAGTCGATCGGCATGAGCCGGACCGTCCACCGCTTCGCCATTCCGCCGCGCCTCGGCCCCGATCACTCCCTGGACCAGGTGACCACGACCACACCCAGCGACCAGGGGCTGCTCCTCGAGATGATCCTGCGCGGCGTCTCTGACAAGACGGCGGCGGCGCGACTCGGGAGCACGCCCGAGCTCTGCCGCCTCGGCCTCGACATCCTGAGCTGGCAGAAGCTCAAGACCCGCCTGCCCTCGCTCCTGCCCCTCGGTACCAAGGTCGCCCACAAGACGGGCACGGGCTCCCGCGGCTTCATGGATGCGGGCATCGTCTTCAAGGACGATCACCCGCTGTTCATCCTGACCGCGTATACGGAGCACGTCCCCGCCGCGCTCCCCGATGGCGCGCCAGGATTCGCGGCGGCCTACCAGGTCATCGGCAAGATGGCGCGCCTGAGCTGGGACGCCCTCGGCGGCTGACGCCGCGTGCGCTCGGGACACCGCGACGCCCTCCGCGTGATGGCCTGGTGGATGACGAAGGCGCGCCGTCTGCTCGGGGGCGGCGCCCGTCCGGATCCGAAGCGGCAGGACGGAATGACCGCGGAGGAGCGTTTTCTCTTCGACCTCGAAGGCTATCTGGTGATCAAGGGCGTGCTGAGCGCGCCCGAGGTCGCCGGCCTTCAGAGAATTGCCGAGCGGAACATGCCGGCCTCGTCCGAGCGGCCGGCATACGGCCGCCTCTTTCGAGTGTCGGCCTGGGGGGCGCCCTATCAATCGCTGATCGACCATCCGAGGATCGTGCCCTACCTCGTCGAGCTCATCGGCCCGCGATTTCGGCTCGACCACGACTTCTGCATCTTCACCAGGAAGGGTGGCCGCGGACAGGATCTGCACGGAACCGAGAGCGACGAGAACCCCGATCACTGGTACGAGTACCGCGACGGTGTCATGCGTAACGGTCTGACTGTCGTCACCTTCTTCCTGACGGCCGCCCAGGTCGGCGACGGCGGGTTTTGCTGTGTGGCCGGAAGCCACAAGAGCAACCTGCCGGGGAGCCTGCCTGCCGACGTCCGTGACTTCCGGCGCCGGCCTCACTACGTGGTCCAGCCGCCGATCGAGGCGGGGGACGTCGTCATCTTCACCGAGGCGCTGATCCACGGCACCGCCCCCTGGGCGGCCAATCACGATCGCCTGGTCCTCCTGTACAAGTACAGCCCGGGCAACTCGGCGTGGATGGGCGAGTACTACCATCTCGACGACTATCGGGATCTCACCGAGCAGCAGCGGCGGATCCTGGCCCCGCCCTCGGTCGGAGACCGGCCGCCGACCGCGCCCGGGCGCTAGCCGGAGCCGGCCGTCACTCTCCCGAGGCCGGCCAGCGACGCAGCGTGCGCATCCGATCGATGAGTGGGACGAGCGCGGCATCGCGCGCGAGCACGACGCAGCCGCGCCGCTCTCCCGTCTCGGTGCTCGAGGTGCAGGCGGGGAACCAGACGGCCACCGGCGGAGCGGCTCGCCGCCCGAGGTAGGCGAGGGTCAGGGCCTTGCCGGGCCCGTAGTCGTCGAAGGCGTATCCCGGGTCGTCAGGAACCGCGAAATCGTCGATCATGATCACCGCCTGAGGCCAGTGGGCGAAAGCGAGATCCACCTCTTCGCTCAGCGGCAGATCGGCCTGCCCGTGCGCGTCGAAGTAGAAGAAGACGGGCCCGGACGGGAGCGCCTCGACGGCGGCAAGCCGGGCAAGCCCGGCGCGGCTGTCTTCTCGGTACAGATACACGCCGCGGGCGCGCCAGAGGTGGGCGCGGGCGAAGCCGTAGTGGCGGGGCTTCGACTCGAAGGAGTGGACGGGCACGCGCGTGGTCCGCCGAAAGTACATCGTGGTCGTGCCGCGATACGTTCCCGTCTCGACGACCGCGACGAAGGGAACTCGCGAGCATAGCTCGACGAACAGCTGCTGCCGGAATACCTGTCCGTTGAAGGGCCCGCCCCAGCTCGCGCGCCAGCCGGGCTGCCGCCAGTAGTCGAGCATGCCGACCCGCTCGTCGCCGAGCCATGCGCGGAGGCGCCAGCGCGCGGCCGCTAGAAGTCTCACCAGGAATAGCCGTGGGTAACCGGTGGGGGGGTGTCGGGGGAGGAGCGACGATCGCTCCCCCCTGACTCAGGAGACCCGCTTCCGGCCTCGGACACGGTGGCGCCCGGCGCGGCAGTCACCGCAGAGCCGGTTGGCCAGGCCGCGGCGGGAGAACCGAACGATCTGGGGGGCGACGCGGCAGTGGCAGTCGCCCGCCTCCCCGACCAGCTTCGCCTGACATGTGCAGAGGTGGCTGACCGGCACTGCCGAGCGGGGCGCGCCGGTCGAGGCGTCTTCCGAGCCATTGGACGACCGTGGAGACATGTGGGCCCTCCCTCCTGCCCACGTATGACCCGTCCACTCGCGGAAAGTTCCCACCGTTCGTCCCGACCCCCTCACCTGCAGAGGCGAGTATCAGCTCGAGGTGGGCCAGGTCGTCTTGATCCAGTTCACGGTGGCTGACGGATCGTCGTGCCCCTTGCCGGGCTTGGGCCACGTCGGGGGCGCCGTCATGGCCTGCACGGGGACCGTGATGATGCGCTCGGGATCCCAGACGGGGAAGGGATAGTCGGGAAGGTTCTTGCTGAACCCGACCTTGACGTCCTTGAAGGCGCGGTGGTCCTCCTTGCGGATCGTCACCGTTCCCGACGGCGCGGACAGGCTCAGCCCCTCGAGGGCCTTGCTGATGGCATCGTCGTCCGGCCATCCCCCGCCCGCCTTGTTCGCTTTCTCGACGGCGGCCTTGAACAGGTGGAGCCCCGTGTAGGCGGCCTCCGCAATGTAGTTCGGGTATTCCTTCCAGCGCTGGTGGTAGCGCTCCACGAACTGCTTGTTGAGCGCGGAGCGGGCGGGCGCCGGGTACGTGAAGTGGTAGTTCGAGTGGACCCCGGCGAGCGCGCCCTCGGGGTGATCCTTGCCGATGGCGTGCGGCACCACGCCGAAGTTGATGTTGCCCGCGAGCTTGGCCTTCGTGAACAGGCCGTGCTGGAGGGCCTGCTTGTAGAAGGCGATGTACATGCCGCCCCACATGGAGGTCACGATCAGGTCGGGCTTGGCCGCGCCCGTCTTGGTGATGTGGGAGGTGAACTCCGTGGTGCCCAGGGGCGCCCACGCCTCGGAGACGATCTGCGCCTTCGGCATCAGCTTCTGGCGCGCCGCCTCGAAGTGGAGCTGGAACCAGCGGCCGAAGGCGTAGTCGGGATGGATCACGGCGATCCGCTGCGCCTCCGGCCAGGTGCGTGCCACCGCCATGGCCGTGGTCACGCCGTCGGCGGACAGGATGTTCGTCATCCCGAAGAGGTAGTGGGGATTCGGCACCTCGACCTCGAAGAGCCGGTCGATGCAGCCTTCCGTCATGATGGTGAGGAGCTTGAGCTCCTCCACCACCGGCCCCACCGCGAGCTGGTTGTTGGCGGCGATGATGCCGGAGAAGAAGTCGATCTTCTCCACGAGCTTCATCCGCTTGACCTCCTTCACGGAGGCATCGGGCCCCGCCGCCTCGTCCGCGGTGATCGTCTCGATCCGGCGGCGTCCCAGGAGCCCGCCCGCCGCGTTGATCTCCTCGGAGGCCAGGGTGTGCCCCTTGAGCGAGGGCGCGCCCAGCACGGCGCCGGGGCCGGAGAGGATCGTGATGTGCCCGAACTTGACCGGGGTCTCGGGCACGCGGCCGCGGGGCGACTCCTGGGCGGCCGGCGCGGCCACGTCCCCGAGCGTGACGGCGCCCACGGTGACGCCGAGCGAGGCGAGGAAGGTCCGTCGGTCGACCGTCGTGCTCATGGGCGTGCCACTCCCTGGGCGGCGCGGCGCTTCACCGCACCGTCACGTTGACCGCGTGAATGCGATTCCGCCCCGTTGCCGGCTGCGTGCGCCCATGCTCGTCGGTGGCGCGGCACTGGAGCACGTAAGCTCCCGGCGCCGCGGGCGCCCAGTCGAGCGCGAAGCGCTGCCACGTGTAGCCCTCACGCCGAGGCTCGAGCCGTGCTTCCCGCCAGGCCGCGCCCCCATCGACACTCACGTCCACCCGGCGCACCGCTCCCGCGCTCCACGCCCAGCCTTCGACCGAGCGCGCGCCCAGGGCCAGCGCATCGGCCTCGGCGGGGGCGACGATCACGGAGTGGACGTCGAGGTCGCGAACGGGCACGACGTGCTCCTGCCCGTCGACCACGAGCCGGCGGTTGTAGAGACGCGTCGTGAAGAGGCTCTCGGGCCGGGAGTCGGCGAGGTAGACGCGGGTGACCCACTTGACGGAGTTGGTTCCGAAGAAGCCCGGCACCACGGCGCGGACGGGGAAGCCATGCTCGGCGGTGAGGGGGGCGCCGTTCATCTCCCAGGCGAGGAGGACCGGGCGCGTCCGCGCGATCTCGAGGGGAACGTCCTTGATGTAGCGCTCGCTCGGCGTTCCCGCGAAGGAGCCGTGATCAGGCGCCTCGAGCCATAGGCTCGAGGCCCGCGGCTCCGGGCCCGCCTCCTCGAGCAAGGGCCAGAGCGGGGCTCCCCGCCACGACACGTTGCCCACACGGCGCGTGGCGACCTCGGGCTCGACGGGGTTGCCGAAGCACTCGAGGACGCTCTGGACGGTTTCCGCAGGCCGTCGCAGGATCTCGGCGTACGTGAGACGCAGGGGGCGCTCGACGGCGCCCTCGATCCTCAGCTCCCATCCTTCCACGCCCACGTGCGCGATCCCCATGTGGGCGATCACGTAGACCTTCTCCGTCGGCGTGAGAAAGCTCGTGAGCTCCGAGACAGGCACTTGCCGGCGGTAGGTCTGCGCCGGATCCATCAGCGGGGGCGTGGGCGCCGGCTCGCTCACGACATGTCTCGCCTCGGGCGCCCCTCACCCTGCCCTCTCCCCCAATGGGGGAGAGGGATCAAGAGGAGCGGCGCGCCGGGATGAATCCCTACTTATCCCTCTCCCCCGTCTCGGGGGAGAGGGCAGGGTGAGGGGGTCGTCCGATAGGACGGACGCGTTCATGAACAGTCCCGGCTAGACGGCCTGAGGCACGGTCGGCCCGTCGCCCATGAGCGTGGTGCGGCGCATGTCCCGCGGCTCGTGGGCGGGAAAGGGCCGGGCGCGATGCATGGTCCGGCGGTTGTCCCACATCACGAGATCGCCCACCGTCCACTTGTGGGCATAGACGAACTGGCGCTGGGTGGCGTGCTCGACGAGATCGCGCAGGAAGGCGCGCGCCTCCGGCACGGGCCAGCCGAGGATGCCGCCCGCGTGCGAGGCGAGATACAGCGACTTGCGCCCCGTGGCGGGGTGCGTGCGCACGAGACGCTGGCGCACCGGCTTGAAGCGCTCCCGCTCCTCGTCGGTGAAGTCGGTGAAGCCGAGCTGCTGGCGCGAGAAGATCTGGGAATGCTCGCAGATCAGGTCCTCGATCTCTGCCCTGGTCTCGGCGTCGAGGGCGTCGTAGGCCGCCCGCATGTCGGCGAACTCGGTGTTGCCGCCCTTGGAGGGAATGCTGCGGGCGTGGAGGAGCGAGTACTTCGCCGGGATCACCTTGAACGAGCTGTCGGAATGCCAGAGGCGGTTGCCGATGGCGAAGAGCCGCCGCCGGTCGTCCCGCGCGTACACGTTGTTGTGCTTGTCGAGATTGGACACGTCGGCGAAGCTGGTGGGCAGGCGGTACTCGTCGGGGGCGCGGAGGCTCGTGCCGATGGCGTGCTCGATGTCCCCGAGGCTCTGGGTGAAGGCGAGCTGCTGCTCGTCGTCGATGTCCTGGTCGTGAAAGACGAGCACCGCGTGCTCGTTCATGCCGGCATGGATCGCGTCCACCTCTTCCTCGGACAGCGGCTTGGTCATGTTCACGCCTTCGACCTCGGCGGCGAAGCACGGCCCGATCTGTCGTGTGGTGACGGGCATGGTGGCGGCCTCCCTATGGCCTGCGCATACGGTTCCGGCCCCGGCGGGGCATGTCGATTCCCGGCGACTATCCTAGCGCAAGAGCGTGGATGACACTTGCCGGATTTGAGGAAAGGACGGATGATCCACCTCGGCCCCACAGTGACGTGGGCCCGGCCATGACCTCGCCAGCCCCGGACGCGCCCCCGGTCTCTCCCGCCCGCAAGTGGGCCATCACCGTGACGGTCATGGTCGTGGCCTTCATGCAGATCCTCGACACCAGCGTCACCAACGTCGTCCTCCCCCACCTGCAGGGCTCGCTGTCGGCGGGGCTGGACGAGGTGTCGTGGGTGATCACTTCCTATCTCGCCGCCAACGCCGTGGTCATCCCGGCCACGGGATGGCTCGTGGGACTCTTCGGGCGGAGGCGATTCTTCCTGATCTGCACCACGCTGTTCGTCGTCAGCTCGTTCGTCTCCGGCGCCGCTCCCGATCTGACCACGCTCATCGTGGCCCGCATCTTCCAGGGCCTGGGTGGCGGACCGATCATCCCGCTCTCGCAGGCCATCCTCTGGGAGATCTTCCCCTTCCAGCAGCGCGGGCTCGCCATGGCGGTGTGGGGAGTGGGCTTCATCCTCGGCCCCATCCTGGGGCCGACCGTGGGCGGCTACCTCGCCGACGAGTGGTCGTGGCGCTGGATCTTCTACATCAACCTGCCCGTGGGCTTCATCGGCTTCGTCCTCGCCAGCGCCTGCCTGTTCGATTCGCCGTATCTGCGCAAGGTCGCGCGGATAGACTGGTGGGGCCTGGGGCTCATGGTCGCGGGCTTCGGATGTCTCCAGCTTGTCCTGGACCGGGGCGAGAGGGAGGACTGGTTCGACTCGTCGACCATCGTTGCGCTGGCCGTGGTCGCCTTCTGCGCGCTCGCCGGCTTCCTCGTCCGTGAGCTGATGGCCACCGATCCCATCCTGGACCTTGCCGTGTTTGCCGACCGCAACTTCGCCACGGCGGCCCTCCTGATCTCCATCGTGGGGTTCGGGATGTTCTCGGGCATGCTCCTCGTCGCCGTCTTCACGCAGAAGCTCCTCGGCTACGATGCGTGGACCTCGGGCCTCGTGCTCGCGCCCGGCGGCCTCGGCAACATCTTCTCGCTCTTCGCCTCGGGACTGGTGACCCGGATCGACCAGCGCTTGATGCTGGCCTTCGGCTGTCTGCTCAACGCCGTGAGCCTGTACATGATGACCTCGCTCACGCTCGGGATGGACTACTGGGCCCTGGCCATGCCCCGCTTCATCCAGGGTTTCGCCGTCGGCTTCATCTTCGTGCCCCTCTCGACCCTCGCCCTCGCCACCATCCGCCGCGACAAGCTCGTCAATGCCACCGCGGTGTACGGCATGCTGCGCAATCTCGGGGGCAGCATTGGGATCGCCGTCGCCACCACCCTCCTCGCCCAGCGGAGCCAGGTCCACCAGTCCACGCTGGTGAGCCACGTCAACGTGTGGGATGCGGAGACGGCCGAGCGGCTGCGGCGCTGGATCAGCCACTTCGCCACGCGGGGCAGCGACTCCTTCACCGCGGAGCGGCAGGCCATGGCCATGGTCTATCGCGAGACGATAGACCAGGCTCAGCTGCTCGCCTACATGGACGACTTCTGGATGCTTGCCGTGATGTTCGCGGCGGTTCCCCTCGTCCTTCCCTTCATGCGGCGGATCCGGCTGGATCCGCACTCGTCGACAGGCGGGTCGACGGCCGAGCGGCCCCCCGCGCGCATCGTGGAGGAGGGAGGCGCGTGAGGCCGGTCAGCTCGGACGCGTGACCAGGCTGCGCGCCCGCCCACGGTAGACGCGCGGGCTGACACCGAACTCGGCCCGGAAGGCGCGGTTGAAGTTCGACACGTCGCCGAAGCCGCAATCGAAGGCGATGTCGATGATCCTCGCCGTCTCCGCGGCCAGCCGCATCGCGGCCTGGCGCAGGCGTGCCCGGAGAACGTACTGGTGCGGCGTCACGCCCGTCAGGCGCTCGAACGTCCGCAGGAAGTGGTACGGGCTCAGGCCCGCCTCCCGCGCCAGGCTTCCCACGGCGAGGCCCTCGTGGGGACCCTGATCGATCGTCCGCACCGTGCGCGTCACGCGCGCCATCGCGCCGGACGGGGCACCGCTCGCCTCGCGCATGGCGCCGCGGGCGACCTGCATGACCCGCGCCGCCAGCTCGATGGCGAGCTCCTCCCACGGCGTCTCCGTAGGGCCAGCGAGCAGGCCGGCGCAGGCGCGAGTCACCAGCGGCGACAGTGCCCGCACGGGCGGCAGGCGAACGATGCGGAAGTCCGGCCGGCCGCCGCGGACCCCGGCATCTGCGGCGAGGCGCTCGAGATACTCCGGGGCGTACTCGAAGGAGAGGCACCGGTCTCCCGCGCCGTGCTCGTGCCCGCACTCGAAGCACTGGCCCGCGTTGCCGAGGAGAAGCGAGCCAGGGGTCATCAGGGCGCTACCCGCGGCGGAGCGGTACTGGAATGTGCCGGCGGCCACGATGGCGATGAAGACGCCTGCGTGCCGCTCCTCGAACGGGTGATCCCCTGGCCCCGAGGTACAGAGCACATCGGACACCGCCCAGCCGCCGCCTTCGGCGAGCACCCGTGCGGTGGCTCTCCCCGGGGCTCCGCTGACGGCGCGCCGGGTCAAGGCATGCTCTAGCTCGAGAGCAATTTTCGCCAAGTCGCAGCTCCTCGCGGTGCGATAGAAGGCACCCAGGATACCAGAGGCGGTAACGGGAGAGTTCGGACAGTGGGTGTCCTGAATTTCACGAGGAGCCTGCATCGGGGTCTTAGACAGGTGAGCGGCACATCTCACAGCCCTGGGGAGGCACCATGAGCGACAAAGAGACTCTCTTGAAGGAAGCGCAGGACGGGTACCTCGAGCTGCAGCAGAGCATCGCCGGCCTCGACGAGGCTCGGGCCGGGGAGCCGTGGCTTGGCACGTGGGGCGTGCGGGAGATCCTGATCCACGCCTCGGGCTGGCTCCTCGAGATGACGCCGGCCCTCGAGCGCATCGGCCGGGGCGAGGCGCCCTACCCCGAGGGCGTGTCGTACGACGACTTCGACGCGTGGAACGCGAAGTTCGTGGAGGCCCGACGGGGCGTGAAGCTTTCCGACGTCGTGGCGGAGCTCGAGGCATCCCACGGGGATTTCGTGGCGGCGGCCCGGGCGCTCCCCGACGAGCAGTTCGCGCCGGAGACGGCGGGGCGCGGCTTGATCGAAAACTGCACCTCGCAGCACTATCGGGAGCACGCGGGTCAGATCCGCGAGTGGCGCCGCGAGACCATGACGTCATGAGCCACGCCGGTTACTGCCTCTTCGACACGCCGCTCGGCCAGTGCGGGATCGCCTGGCGCGACGATGGACCATCCGTTGTGCGGCCCGCGGTGACGCTCCTTCAGTTGCCGGAAGTCACGACGGAGAGGACGGAGTCGAGGATGGCCCGGGCCTCCGGCGCGCCCGGACCGAGCGCACCTCCACCCCCGATCGCCGAGATCATCGAGCGCCTGCGCAAGCATCTCGAAGGCGAAGCGCAGGATCTTCGCGACATCGTCGTTGACCTGACGGGAGCGGATGATTTCGCGCGGCAGGTATACGAGGCCGCTCGAGAGATCCCCGCCGGACAGACGCGGACGTATGGGGAGATCGCCAGGGCTCTGGGTCAGCCCCGCGAAGCGCAAGCCGTGGGGCAGGCTCTGGGAAAGAATCCCATCGCCCTCATCATCCCGTGCCACCGGGTGGTGGCCGCCGGTGGCAAACCAGGCGGATTCTCCGCTCATGGGGGACGCGCGACGAAGGCGAGAATCCTGGCCGTCGAGGGAGCGCCGACGGCGCCGATACAGCTGGAGCTCCGGCCAACGCGGAAGCGATGACCCGGTAGAAACGGGCTGATCGATCGCGCCTTTCTGTTTCATCCGCCTCGATACCTGGCCGGATTCAATTCATCGAACATGGTTTTCCCCCCCAAGTTCTTCATGGCACGAGGAATGCTCGACTGCCATCAGGAGGACGTCAACCATGGCTCATCTTGCTGGGAGAATCAGCGCGTGCTGGATCGTGACCCTGGCCCTCGTGGCCGGTCTCCTCGGAGCCTGCGCCACGGAAACCCCGGTCGTCACGACGACCTCGGCCCCCGCGACTCAGACCGTGGTGTATCAGGGCGGACAGTACAGGCTCTACGGAAGCGGCACGGCCATCTCGCCCTATTACTGGGTGTGGGTACCGACGGGAGTCACCGCGCCGGCGCCACCCACGACTACTGTTACTTCGACGGTGGCGTATCCGGGGGGACGGTATCAGCTCCAGGGCAACGGTACGGCTGCCTCTCCCCACTACTGGGTGTGGGTGCCAGCGGGTGCCACGTTAGAAGCCACCGTGCCGGCCCCGCCGCCACTTCCCACGGCTCAGGCCGCGGTTCAGCCGGCCGGCCAGTATCAGCTCTACGGCAACGGCACGGCCGCGTCTCCGTACTACTGGGTGTGGATTCCCAGTGGCAGTGGGGGCATGGCCCCGCCGCCGCCACCGCCGCTGCCTCGTTAGGGCTCGCCGCCACGTGAAGCATCGCTCTCGCGTATCGAGGGCCAGGCTGGAGCGGAACGGCGCGCAGGGGGTGGGGAGCCCTGCGCGCCGCGATCGACGACGCGAGTACGACGGGTCTTGACCGACGCTCAGGTAGCCAATGGCCATCGTCCAGGCGATCCTGGCCCTCATCAGCCGCTCGCTCGGGAGCATCCTGTCGTCGCTCTTCGGGTGGGCGGTGGTGGCGCTCTTCGGCCAGACGACTAGCCGCGAAAAGGCGTGGCTTTCGGGCCTGGTCGGCGCTGCTGCGGCTTGGCCGATCCTCCTGCTGGGCATCGTGTGGCCGCGGCTCGCCACGCTGGTCCTTGCCTTCGTCCCCCTTCCCTCACGGATTCCTACCTGGTCGATTCGCCTGGTCTGGGTCCTCTTGGCCCTTGCCGTCCCCTTCGCGCTCGGGATCGCGCTGGCCGCTCGGGCCCGGGGCGTCCCGCCGACGATTCCTGGGACGGCGCCCGCCACCCGATTGCCTGGCGGATTGGACCCAGTCCGGATGACCCCGATCCCTCACTCGCCGCTGAGCCGATCCAAAGGCGTGCGGCTGCTCGGGGGAATTCCGATCACGCTCGCGATAGCCGCCTCGTTCTTCATCGTCTTCGTCACGACCCCCGTGCGGCGGCTGCTGGCCATTGTCCGTCGTCAGGTCGACGTGCAGGTGCCGCTGGTCACGGATGCGCGGGGCTACGAGCTCGTGGCCAAGGAAGTGGCGGTCACCTTGACGAGGCACGGGTTCGAAGTCCACGCCGTCGAGCCCCCATGGTGGGTGACCGCGCCCTCGAAGATCTTGTTCACGTTCGGCGGTCCCAGCTTTCGCGACTATGTTCCCGAGCGCCTCGCCTGCCTGCGGGGGCCTCGGCTCGAGGTAGTGCTCTACGCCAACGGTCTCGCCATGCGGGGGTCCGCGCAGGACACGGCATGGGCGCATGGACTCCTGGTGGAGGCTCTGACCGCTGCCCCCGCCTATCAGACGTTCGACCCGGGCGCCCAGGACATCGAACGTCAGATTCGCAGCGTGTGGGCGGTATTTCGCCAGAACCCGGCGGCTCATGTCGGGGCAGCCGCATTGGAGGCGCGCCTCGACGAGATCACCCGCGAGATCCGCAATCTGCCTGTCGATTATGAAGAATGGCAGATCGTCTACCGTCAGGCGCTGCAACTCGACCGCGCTCTGCGGGGCGAGAAACAGATGCTGGAGGCCACGGTCGTCGCGGACAGGCTCGAGACGCACGAGTCAACCCAGGAGGCTCACATGACGCCGGAGAGTGCAGAAACCAGGGCGCTATCGGTGGGAACGCTCATCAACGAGATCATGGGAAAGGTCACCCTTCTCGCGAAGAAGGAGATCGAGCTGGCCAAAGTCGAGGTCAAGGCCGATATGGAGTCCGAGCTGGCGATGGCCAAGGGCCTGGCCATCGCCGTCCTCGTGACCGTGCTCGGCCTGAACATACTTTTGGTCGCGCTCGTCTTTGCCCTGGCCACCGTCATGCCCGGCTGGCTGGCCGCCCTGCTCATCGGAGGCGGCCTCGTCGTGATCGGGGGCATTCTCGGCTACGTCAGCTGGACACGCCGCGTGACCAGTCCACTCGCCCTCACGCGCAAGACCATCAGAGAGGACAGCCAATGGGTGAAGGAGCGACTCGCATGAAAGCGATAGCGAGCGACAATGGCCGGGCGGTGAGCATGCCTCCCCGCGAGGCCGCCCGTCAGCTGGAGAGTGAGATCGCCGCGGTTCGCGAGGAGCTCTCGGCCCTCGTGGCGGAGCTCGACCGCCGACGGCACGAGGCATTCGACGTCAAGCTCCAGGTCAGGCGCCACGGCCTCGAGCTGGCTCTGACCGGCGTGGCGCTCGTCGCCGCCGCGTCCGGCTTCGTCTGGCTCAGGAGCCGGCGGTCGAGGCGTCGGGCGGGATGGCGCGGCCAGCTCGAGCGACTGCGCGAAGCCGTGATTCCACCACGCAAGTCCGGTCGTCGGGCCGAGGCTCCGAGAGCCGTGACCAGCATTCTCACCGCCGCCGCCAACGCCGGGGCGGCCGTCCTCATCAAGAGGGGGCTGGAGCGCGCCCTGCGGGGACCCTTGAGCCGTACGAGGGGAACGACGCTAATCCCACGTCCGTTTCGTGCCTTGGCTCGTCGGCCGAGGGACCGCGCCGCTTTCAACTCCGAGCCCGTCGCGGCCCCCGTCAACGACATTCAGTAGAGACTCGAGATCTCGCGGAGGTCCATCAGATGAAATGCCCGAAGTGCAAGGCGGACATTCCGGCGAAACAGAAAGCGAAGGGCGACCAGTCCAGCAAGGGCCCTACCCCTACCGTGGAAGACGCCGAGCACGCCGACGCGCCTCCCGCCCCCTGTCCGCAATGCGGGTGGAGCGTCATGTGGAATGAGTAGGGGGTTTCTCGTGAACGCGGCGCGGAAGCGGCCCGCTAGCCGATCGTTCTGACCGGGCTGCGGCGCGCATACCAGCAGGGCCGGTAGCCCGCATGAGGCAAGAGCGACCGGACGCAGATCTCTGTCTGGGGCTGGTCCCAGAAGATCTCGACCCGGCCGTCCTTGCGGAGCGTCGCGTAGTAGAAGGTCTCGGCGCCCATCACCTCTGTCTCGGCTCGACGCATCCGGTATCGCACCAGGACGTCCTCGACCACGTAGACGACGGCGAGGGCCACCAGGGCCAAGACGGCCAGGCGGAGCGCGACGACGGTCAGCCGGTCCGCTCGGCTCCTCAGAGCTGGTCTCCCCCGAGCGTGTTGCGCAGGCGCGGATCGAGCCAGTCGCGCAGATGGTCGCCGAGTAGGTTGACGGCGAGCACCGTGACGAAGATGGCCAGCCCGGGAAAGGCCGTCAGCCACCAGGCCGTGCTCAGATAGAGGCGCCCGCCGTTCAGCATTCGCCCCCAGGTGACCACCCGCGGCTCCACGCCGAGTCCCAGGAAGGAGAGCGTCGCCTCCAGGATGATCATGTTGGCCACGGCGAAGACGGCGACGACGATGACGGGGGAGACGACGTTCGGGAGCACGTGCCGGACCATGATCCGCACGTCGCCGGCGCCCGTGGCCCGCGCGGCCTGCACGAAGTCGCGGCTCTTGATGGTCAGGGCCTCGCCCCGCGTCAGGCGCGCGTAGAGCGTCCAGCCCGTCACGCTGAGCGTGAGAATGACGTTCCAGAGCCCCGGCCCGAGCACGGCCACCACCGCGATGGCGAGCAGGATGGTGGGCACGGCGAGCTGGATGTCGGTGATGCGCATCAGCACGTCGTCCGTCCGGCGGCCGGCGTATCCGGCGACCAGACCGACGAGCACGCCCACCGGGCACGAGACGCCCACCGCGATCACGCCCACCAGGAGCGAGATGCGCGCGCCGAAGATGAGCCGGCTCAGGATGTCGCGCCCGACCTCGTCGGTGCCGAGCAGGTGCGTGAGCCCGGGAGCCTGGAGGCGCTGGGTGATGTCCTGCTCGTTCGGGCCATACGGCGACAGCGCCTCGGCGAGCGCGGCCGCGACCACGATGACGCCGACGGCCGACGCGGACAGCCAGAAGGCGAGCCCGCGCTGCCTCACGCGGCCTCCGAGCGCAGGCGCGGATCGAGCGCGGCGTAGGCCAGATCCACCACCACGCTCACGGCGACGAAGATGAGGGAGACCACCAGCACCACACCCTGCACCACGGGAAAATCGCGGTTGAAGATCGCCTCGACCACGAGGCGGCCGATACCCGGCCACGCGAAGATCGTCTCGGTCACCACGGCCCCTCCGAGGAGCTGGGCGAACTGGAGGCCGAGCAGGGTCACGATGGGGATGGCGGCGTTCCGCAGGGCGTGGAGGGCGAGGACGCGGGGCTCGGCCAGGCCCTTGGCGCGGGCGGTCCGGACGTAGTCCTGCCCCAGCACCTCGAGCATGCTCGAGCGTACCAGCCGGGCCAGCCGGCCCAGGATGATGGTGGAGAGGCTGAGGGCGGGGAGCACGAGATGGGCGAGCGAGCCGCGCCCGAAGACGGGCAGCCAGCGGAGTCTCACCCCGAAAAGCGCGATGAGCAGGAGGGCGAGCCAGAAGATCGGCATCGCCTGCCCCGCCACGGCGCCCACCATGGCCAGGCGGTCCACGGGTGAGCCGCGCTTGACGGCGGAGACGATGCCCAGCGGCACTGCGGTCACGACCGCGAGGAGGAGGGCGGCCAGGGTCAGCTCCACCGTCGCGGGCAGGCGCTCGGCGATGAGGGTGGCCACGGGGCGCTGGCTGCGCAGGGAGACGCCGAGGTCACCCTGGGCCGCGCGAACCAGATACTGCGCGAGCTGCTGGTAGAGCGGCCGGTCGAAGCCGAGGGCCCGCCGGGTGGTGTCGACCACGTCGGGTGGCGCATCGCTCGAGACCATCAAGAGCACGGGATCGCCGGAGAGGTGCACGAGCGCGAACACGAGCACCGACACCCCGAAGGCCACGATACCGGCCTGACCGAGACGGCGAAGCAGGAAGGGAAGCGCCTCAGGCCTCCACGTAGGCGTCGCGGGCCCAGATGAAGTCGTCGGGGCGGATCCTGAAGGCCTTGACCTTCTTCGACATGCCCGTGAGCAGCTCGAGCTGCCAGAGGAAGAGCCACACCGCCTCCTCGTGCAGCCCCTTGAGAGCCTGCGCGGCCAGCTCGCGCCGTCGCTTGGGATCGAACGTCTGCTCGTAGTCTCGGATCGCCTTGAGGAGATCGCCCGAGGCGTCGAAATAGCGGAAGGTCGCGAAGTCCGGCTTGAAGCGCTGCACGGTGTAGGAGGCGTCCCAGGTGCCGTTGATGAACGCGTAGTAGAAGGCGTCCCGGAACTGCGATCCGGCCGACCGCTTGTTGTACTCCGCCCACTCCAGGAGCTGGATCTTGGTCCTGACGCCCACCTTGTCCCAGTAGCCGGCGATGACCTGGGCCATCTCCTCGGCAAGCGTCCACCGGCCGATGGACTGCCAGAGCTGGAGATCGAAGCCATTGCCGTACCCCGCCTCCGCGAGGAGGGCCTTGGCGCGCCCCGGGTCATAGGGATACGGGCCAGGGTCGAAGGTGTTCATGACATTGCGGCCGGTCACCGTATTCAAGAGCTGGCCCCGTCCCGCGAAGAGATTCTTGATGATGGCCTGGCGGTCCACGGCGAGGTTGAGGGCCTGGCGCACGCGCCGGTCTTTGAGAGGCGGGGACTCCCTGGCATTGAGCAGGACTCCGTGAGTCAGCGAGCTGAGCTCGGCATAGACCCGCAATCCGGGATCCGTCTCCACCGTGGAGAGGAGCGGCACGGGAAGGTTCAGCATCACGTCGATGTCCCCGCGTTGCAGGGCGGCCACGCGCGTGGCCGCATCGGGAATCACCTGCCAGACGATCCGCGCCGACGGCGGCTTGGGACCCCAGTACGCGGGGTTGGCCTCCACGACGACGCGGTCGCCGACCACGTGCTCCACGAAGCGGTACGGTCCCGTGCCGATGAAGCGGTCGGTGACGAATCTCTCGCGATAGTCGCCGAGCCCCTTGGCGGGCGCGATGTTCAAGGACTCCGCGGCGAGCCGGCTCGGCACCATGGGGTCGGGGATCCGGGTGGTGATGCGCACCGTGTGCGGATCGACCGCCTGGACCTCCTGGCCGAAGCTGGGCGGCCACGTCAGCTTGGCCAGCGTGTTCAGCTTGGAGGTTATGGCGCGCTCGATGGTGAACTTGACCGACTCGGCCGTGAACTCCTCGCCGTTGTGGAACTTGATCCCGCGGCGCAGCTTCACTTCCCACGTCGTGGGGTTCACGTTGCGCCACGACTCCGCGAGCAGCGGCTTGAGCTCCATGGTCTGGGGGTCGCGCGTGAGGAGTCCCTCGCCCATGAGCCCGAGGATGGAGCCGCTCAGCACCGAGCGGAGCTGGTGCGGGTCGATGGTCTCCGGAGTCGAGGGCAGCGCGATGGTCAGCGTCGACTTGCGCGCCTGCGCCTCCGCGCCAAGCGGAGCCAGGGCGACGGCCGCCGCGGCGCCCGCCTGCTTGAGCCAGTCTCGGCGAGTCTGCATTCCGTCCTCCCGATGCGGGTCTGAGCGTCCGCGCGTCACATCGCCGGCGTGTATGCGGGTCAATCTAGCATGGGAGGAGCGAGAGGGATTGGTATAGTCCGCCCAGATGAGGATCGAGGTGCTCCTGACGGCCGTCGTGGGACTGGGCGCGCTGTCGATCGACATGTTCCTGCCCTCACTGCCCGCCATTGCCCACGGATTCAGCGCCCCGCCCGCCACGGCTCAGCTGACGGTCACGCTCTTCCTGGCCACGCTGGCCGCGTGCCAGCTCGTCTACGGGCCGCTCTCCGATCGCTTCGGTCGCCGCTGGGTGCTGATCGGCGGCCTCGGCCTCTACGCCACCGCCGGGCTCGTGTGCGCTTCCGCCTCCACCATGGGCACGCTCATCGCCGCCCGCGTCTTGCAGGCGCTCGGCGCGGCCAGCGGGCCCGTGGTGGCGCGCGCCGTGGTGCGCGACCTCTACGAGCGAGAGCGCGCCGCCCGCGTCCTCGCCTACATGGGCACCGCGCAGGCCCTCACACCCATCCTGGCGCCCGTGCTCGGCGGATACATCCACGAGGGCTTGGGCTGGCGCGCCGTCTTCTTCGTTCAGGCGGGATTCGGCGGGCTCTTCCTGCTTCTCGCCGCGGCATTGCTCCGCGAGACCAACATCCGCCGAGATCCCACCGCGCTGCAGCCCGCGCAGCTCTTGCAGAACATCGCCACCCTGCTCAGCGACAAGGCGTATCTCGCCTATGCGCTGGCCAATGCCCTCATGTTCGGCGGCCAGTTCGCCTTCATCTCGGGCTCGGCCTTCGTGCTCATCACCCTGCTCGGCGTCTCCCCGAGCGTGTTCGGGCGCTCCTTCGGCGCCGTCGCCGTCGGGCTCATGGCCGGTAACTTCCTCTCCGGGCGCTTCGGGCCGCGCCTCGGGCTCGACCGCACCATCCTGTGCGGCACCTCGCTGGGCGCGGTGGCCGGCCTCACGATGGCGGGCATGGCGTGGAGCGGGGTCCTCACGCTCCCGTCGGTGATCGTGCCGATGTTCTGCTTCGCGGTGGGGCTCGGCCTGACCTTGCCCAATGGCGCGGCGGGCGCCATCGGCCCCTTCCCTCGGATGGCGGGGCTGGCGGCGGCGGTGCTCGGCTTCATCCAGCTGACCGGATCAGCCGTCTACAGCATCGCGGTGGGACATCTCTACGACGGAACGGCGCGTCCCATGACCACGGCCATCGCCCTAGCGGGGACGCTGGCCTGCGTCTGCTTCTGGCGCCTCAGGCTCGCGCGGATTTTTTAAGTCAGGGGGGAGCGAGCGCCGCGCCTCACGCGTGACCGGTGGGGGGGTGTCGGGGGAGGAGCGGCGCCCGCTCCCCCCTGACTTAAACAGACCTTCGGGCCGCTTCTTTCTCGGCCATCTTGCGCTTGAGCTCTTCCGGAGTCAGCCGC
>WNGQ01002052.1_pt1 | contig 40891 bp, 37 predicted proteins | sample 5407661 | NCBI WGS metagenome assembly WNGQ01 (sample SAMN13153382, study PRJNA577476) | soil metagenome | isolation source: 60 cm soil or saprolite under Garry oak tree replicate 2 | place: USA:California | collected 2016-06-15 | reverse complement strand
GACTTCGTCGGCTGATGCCGATTGGGGTCAGCCGGGATGCACCGCTCACTTGCCGAACCATCAATCGGATTGTAAGACCTGGCCCCATTTGCGTAGGACTTGAGCTCGTGCTCGGTGGCCATGCGGGTACCCTTCCCCGCGGGATTCCATCTACGGATTGCACCGATCTGGAAGGCCATGAAAGGAGATCAGTTCATGGAAACACGTCCCGGGAGTTTGGCCGAGCGCCGCCACTTTCGATTCCATCAGCCACATGTCCACCTCGCGTCCGTCTTCGGCGATACCTGGTTCGGAGAGAAGGCCGAGGGTTTCGCGCGCTTTTTCGGGACGCCAACCTTTCTGGTCGGGCAGACGCTGGTCGTGGCGATCTGGATCGCAGTCAACGTGATCGGCTGGACCCGGTTCGACGTATACCCGTTCATTCTGCTGAACCTCGCGTTTAGCCTGCAGGCAGCGTACGCCGCACCTCTGATCCTGCTTGCCCAGACCCGGCAGGCGGATCGCGACAAGGCGCTTTCTGATGCCGACGCGCAGCACCGCGAGGCGCTTGCGCAAGCGGCCACCGAACGGCAAGAGTTGGCGGCAAAGCAGTCCGCGCAGATATTCCAGCTCTTGGACCAAAACACCGAGCTCACCCGGCTGACACAAGAGCTAAGTATGATCATCAAGACCCTGACCGACGAAATTCACAGCAAGGTGGTCAGGCCATAGTCTGGGACGCAGGCGGCGGTAGCGTGATCGGGAACGGCACGTTCGGGTAGCGGGCCACGAGCTCTCGCCACACCCGGCGGCCGATCTCCTCCGCGCGGGTGACCACGTCGGCCTCGTCGATGGTGAGCACGCGGCGATCGCGCATGAGCCAGCGGCCGTCCACCATCACGGATTCGACGTCGCCCGCCTGGCCGTTGTGGATCCAGGCCGACACGATGCGCAGCGTTGGCACCAGGTGCGGGCGGCGGGCGTCGAGGATGATGAGATCGGCCTTCTTGCCGACCTCCAGACTGCCGACGTCGGTGCCGAGGCCGAGGGCGGCGGCGCCGTTGCGGGTGCCCCAGTGCAGCACGTCCTCCGGCCAAGGGCGCTCGCCGTCCTGGCGAGAGATGCGCTCCACGAAGAGGCCGGTGCGCATGGCCTCGAGCATGTCGTGGGCCATGTTGTCGGTGCCCATGGCGATGTTGCAGCCGGCCGCGGCCAGGGCCTGGATGGGCGGCGCCGCCGCGCGACGGGCGGCCATGGCGGCGTTGTGGGAGACGGAGGCGCGGCTGCGGCCGAGGTGGGAGATCTCCCCGGGCGACATGAAGCGGCAGTGCGCGGCGACGAGGCGCGATGAGAGGAAGCCGTGCTGGAAGAGATACTCGGCGGGCCGGACACCGCGGACCCGCATGACCGACTCCACCTCCCAGTGACTCTGGTCGAGGTGGATCGTGGTGCGCACGTCGCGCCGCTCCGCGAGCTCGCGCGCGCCACGCAGCAGCTCGGGTGAGCACGCCTCGGGGGCATGCGCGGCCACCACGCAGGTGATCCGTCCCTTCTCGGCGCCGTGCCAGGCGGAGATGACGTCGTCGGTGCCACGCAGCGTCTTCTCGGCCAGGGCCGGGGAGTACACGAAGCGGTTCTCGGGGATGCCTGCGGGCTCGAGGTCGCTCGAGGTCTGGCCGAACACGACGCGCAGCCCCGTGGCCGCCACCGGCTTGACGTAGTCCGGGACGCGCGTGCCGATCTCGAGCAGCGTCGTGTTCCCGCCGCGAAGGCACTCGAGCGCGCCGAGCATCGCGAACACCGCGTTCTCCTCGGCGCTCAGCATCGCCTGCGCCGTCGTGGGAAAGCGAAGGGTCGAGGGGAAGCCGAAGTCCTCCTGGATGCCGCGGGCGACGGTGAGCCAGAGATGCGTGTGACAGTTGATGAGCCCGGGGAATACCGCCTTGCCGCGCCCGTCCATGCGCTCGGCGCCGGGCCAGCGGCGGTCGATCTCCTGGGTCGGGCCGATGGCCACGATGCGGTCGGCGTCCACGGCGATCGAGGCGTCGTGGTGCACGGTGCGGGCGGCGTCGGAGGTGACGATGGTCGTGTTGTGGATGACGAGCGCCATACGGCTTCTCCTTCTGCCCGGCGTCGGGGCTGCGCTGGCCGGGCTCTCACACGATGCCCGAGCCGTTCTGTTCCGGCAAGTGCAGACACCGCCCCCTCACCCTGCCCTCTCCCCCGATGGGGGAGAGGGAACAGCGGTGATACACTGCCCGCTGTCGTCATTCCTGGGCACGCCCGATCCCGCCGTCGATGCCGGGATCGACGAGAGGTTCCGATGAGAACAGTCATCCACGGCGGGGATGTGGTCGCCTACCACGACGGGGGCCACCGCCTCCTGCGTGGCGGCAGTCTGGTCTACGAGGACGATCGCGTCGTGTTCGTCGGCCGGAGCTACGCCGGGGCCTCGGACCACCGGATCGACGCGACGGGCAAGCTCGTCATTCCCGGTCTCGTCAACCTGCACTGCCATGCCACCACCGAAGCCAGCGGCCGGCTCCTCGCCGATGCGGGCCGCCGCGACTTCTTCCACACTGGCTTCCTCAACTATCAGAGCGCGCCGCGCGGCGTGATGCCGATGGCTGCTCGTGAGAACCTCGACATCGGCAACCGCTTTGCCTTGGTCGAGCTGCTGAGGAACGGCTGCACGACGATCGTCGAGCTGGGCGCCGTCAACGATGCCACGGTGGCCTTCGCCGGCCACATCGGCATCCGCGCGTACCTGACGCCGGGGTACCGGTCGGCTTCGTACCGCGTCGGGCCCGAGGGCCGGCTCGAGTACGAGTGGGACGAAGAGGCGGGCATGCGCGGCCTCGAGCGGGCGAAGGCCTTCATCGGCGCGCATCAAGGGGCACACGCCGGGCGGATTCGCGGAATGCTGTATCCGCTCCAGGTGGACACCTGCAGCCCCGAGCTGTTCCGCGCCACGCGGAAAGCCGCCGACGAGCTGGGCGTGGGCATCTCGACGCACGTCGGCCAGAACCTTGTCGAGTTCCACGAGATGCTCCGGCGCCACGGCAAGACCCCGGTGGAGCTGCTGGACGAGACGGGCCTGCTCGGGCCGGACACGATCCTCGGCCATTGCCTCATGACCACGTCCCACAGTCTCGCCGCGCTGCCCGGGGGCCGGGATCTCGAGATCCTGGCGCGAAGCGGATCAACCGTCGCCCACTGCCCCCTCGTCTTCGCCCGGCGGGGCAACGCGCTCGAGTCCTTCCACCGCTATCGGGCTGCCGGCGTGAACGTGGGGCTGGGCACCGACACCTATCCGCGCGATCTCGTCAGCGAGATGCGGTGGGCGTCGCTCCTGTGCAAGGTGGTGGAGCACGACTTCACCGTGGCCACCGCCGCCGACGTGTTCAACGCGGCCACGCTTGCCGGCGCCCGCGCGCTGCGCCGCGACGACCTCGGGCGTCTGGCCCCCGGCGCCAAGGCCGACATCGTGATCCTCGACATGCAGTCACTCCGCATCGGCCCCTACCGCGATCCGATCAAGGCCCTCGTCAACTGCGGTACCGGTGACGATGTCGAGACGGTGATCGTCGACGGCCGCACCGTCGTCGCCGACGGCCGCGTGGTGGGCGTGGACGAGGAGGCGCTGCGGCGGGAGGCGCAGCAGGAAGCCGAGCGCCTGTGGGCCACCGTTCCCGAGTGGCACTGGGAAGGATTGACGACGGAGCAGCTCTCGCCCACGGCGTTTCCACCCCTGGACACGGACCTTCAATGAGAGGAGCAGTCATGGCCCGACTCAGCCGGCGGAAGTTCCTGATCGGGGCGGGCGCCGCCGTCGGCGCCCTGCGGGGCGCGCCCTTCGTTCACGCCCAGAAGCGCGGCGGGACCATCCGCATCATTCCCATCGCGGACCTGAAGGTCCTCGATCCGATCTGGACCACCGCCTACGTCACGCGCGACCACGCCTACCTCGTCTACGACACGCTGTTCGCCAGCGACGCGAGCCTCCACATCAAGCCGCAGATGGTGGACAAGTACAGCGTCAGCCGCGACCACATGAAGTGGTCGTTCACGCTCCGCGACGGCCTCAAGTTCCACGACGGCCAGCCCGTCACCGCGGAGGACTGCGTGGTGTCGCTGCAGCGCTGGGGCCAGAAGGACTCGCTCGGCAAGCTGCTGATGGCCGCCACGGGCAAACTGGCCGCGTCGGACAAGAAAACGTTCACGCTCGACCTGAAGGAGCCTTTCGGCGCGGTGCTGGACGCCCTCGGCAAGCCGTCGAGCAACGTGCCGTTCATCATGCCCGCCCGCCTCGCCACCACCGACGCCAACGAGCAGATCAAGGAGGTCATCGGCTCGGGGCCGTACAGGTTCGTCAAGGCCGAGTGGCAGCCGGGCGACCAGGTGGTGTACGAGCGCTTCGCCGACTACGCCCCCCGCAGCGAGGCGCCGAGCGGTGCCGCCGGGGGGAAGCGCGCCAACGTGGACCGCGTGATCGCGCGCTACATCCCCGACGCCGCCACGGCGTCGGCGGCGCTGGAGAAGGGCGAGGTGGACTGGTGGGACAACCCGCCCGTCGACTTCTCCACGCGACTCGAGAAGAATCCGAGCATCACGGTGTTCGTGAAGAACCCCGGGGGGATCCAGGGCTGGGTACGACCCAACCATCTGTTCCCACCGTTCAACAACAAGAAGGCGCGGCAGGCGCTCCTGCACATGGTCGATCAGGACCTGTACCTGCAGGCGGTCGTGGGCAACCCGAAGTACTACCGCACGTGCCCGAGCTATTTCATGTGCGGCCTGCCCACGGAGACGGCGGCGGGCGCGCCGGGCAAGCCCAACCTCGAGCGCGCCCGGCAGCTCATGAAGGAGAGCGGCTACGACGGCAAGCCGATCGTGCTGCTCGACGCCGCCGATAATCCTAGCCTGCACGGCTCCGCGCTCGTCACGCGCGAGCTGCTGTCCAAGATCGGCGTGAACGTCGACCTCCAGGCGCAGGACTGGGCGAGCGTCATCGCCCGCCGCGGCAAGAAGGATCCGCCGCAGGCCGGCGGCTGGAACCTCATGATGGCGACCTGGATCTCCCCGGACGTGATGACGCCCGCGGTGAACGCGGGGCTGTCGGGCGGGTGCGACAAGGCGTGGTTCGGCTGGTACTGCAGCGAGCAGATGGAATCGCTGCGTCGCGAGTGGATCCGCGCCACCGAGCCCGCAAAACGCAGGCAGATCGCGGACCAGGTGCAGACGCTCGCCTATGACGAAGTACCGTACGTCCCCTGGGGCCAGTACACGCAGCCCACCGCGTACCGGAAGAACGTGAAGGGTGTGCTGACCTTCCCGGCCAGTCTCTACTGGAACGTCTCGGTCGAGGGGTAGGTAGCTGCTTCCTCTCCTGATCCGGCGGCTGGCGGCCACCATCCCCGTCATGGCGGTGGTGGCGCTGGTCGTGTTCGGCCTGCTTCGTCTCACGCCGGGCGACCCCGCGGCCGTCATCGCGGGTGACTACGCCAGCCCGCAGGACGTCGCCAGGATCCGCGCCAGCCTCGGCCTCGACCGGCCGTTGCACGTGCAGCTCGGGCTCTGGTTCGGCAACCTGCTCCGCGGCGACCTCGGGACGTCGATCTTCTCCGGACTTCCCGTGACTACGCTGATCAGGCAGCGCGTCGAGCCCACGGTGGCGCTGGCCACGCTCACGATGATCGTGGCGATCACCATCGCGGTCCCCCTCGGGGTACTCGCCGCCTGGAAGCGGGGCTCGTGGATCGATCGCACGGTCATGGTCTTCGCGGTGTCCGGCTTCTCCATGCCGGTCTTCTGGCTCGGCTTCCTGCTCGTCTGGGTCTTTGCCCTGCAGCTCGGCTGGCTGCCCGTGCAGGGCTACTCGCCGCTGTCGCGCGGCCTGTGGCCCTTCCTGCGGCAGCTCATCCTGCCCGCCCTCACCCTGGGCTTCGTCTACATGGCGCTGATCACGCGCATGACCCGCGCGAGCATGCTGACCGTGCTCCGCGAGGACTTCATCCGCACCGCCTACGCCAAGGGTCTGCCTCCGGCCGCCGTGCTGCTCCGCCACGCGCTCAAGAATGCGGGTCTGCCCGTGCTCACCATCATCGGCGTCGGGGTGGCGATCCTGATCGGCGGCGTGGTGGTGACGGAGACGGTGTTCGCGCTGCCGGGGATCGGCCGGCTCACGGTGGACGCCATCCTGCGCCGCGATTACCCGGTGATCCAGGCCGTCATCCTGATCGTCTCGGGCGTCTACGTGCTCGTCAATCTGGCCATCGACCTGCTCTACGTCGTGCTCGATCCGCGGATCCGGTACTGATGTCGACCGCGGGCGCCGGCCTCGTGCTGGACGTGCCCGTCCCGCGCGGGCGCGCCCATGCCGCGCGCGTGCTCGTGACGCGCAATCCCACGCTCGCCGCCGGCTGCGTCGTGCTGCTGCTTCTCGCGCTCAGCGCCGTCGCCGCCCCCCTCTGGACCGCGACCGATGCCCAGCAGATGAATCCGAGCGTCCGCCTGCGCCCCCCCGACGCCGAGCACCCGTTCGGCACGGACCATTTCGGCCGCGACGTCTTCGCCCGCACGCTCTACGGGGGTCGCATCTCGCTGCGCGTCGGCCTCATCGTGGCCCTGTTCGCCCTCAGCGCGGGCACGGCCGTCGGGCTGGTCAGCGGCTACTATCGGGCGCTCGACACGGTCGTCATGCGCGTCGTCGACGGGCTCATGGCGATCCCGTCCATCCTGCTCGCCCTGGCCTTGATGGCCCTCGTGCGCGCCAGCGTGGAGACGGTGATCGTCGCGCTGGTGGTGCCGGAGATCCCGCGCGTCGTGCGGGTCGTGCGCGCCCAGGTGCTGAGCCTGCGTGAGCACACCATGGTCGAGGGGGCGCGCGCGATCGGCGCCGGCACCCCGCGCGTGCTGCTCTTCTACATCCTGCCCGCGCTGGTGGCGCCGCTCATCGTCCAGGGCACCCACATCTGCGCCCTGGCCATCCTCGTGGAGTCCTACCTGTCCTTCCTCGGCGCGGGCACGCCGCCCCATATTCCAAGCTGGGGCAACATCATGGCCGAGGGCCGCGCGTACGTGCAGATCGGCGTCTGGATCATCCTGTTCCCCGGGCTCTTCCTGATGCTGACGGTGCTGTCGATCAACCTGATTGGCGACGGCCTGCGTGACCTGCTGAAGGTGTGAGGGGCACTTAGCTGCTTCAGGCGGGGTAGATGGCGAGCCCGCCTGCCCGGGCCGCGGCGGCCAGCCGCGCGTCGAACGACGCCAGCGATGCCGCCCGCGCTGAGGTCGCGAGTGCCAGATGTAGAGCGTCGGCCGCGCGCAGCGGAGTCTCCGGCAGGCTCAGGAGGAACTGTTCCGCCCGGCGGTGGACGTCGCGAGTCAACTCGACGCGATGGTAGACCTCCTCGTCGAGACGCCCGAGGATGGCATGCTGAAGGCGTCGCGCAGCCTCCCGCGCGAGTGACCCCTGCCGCAGACGGCGGGCGAGCGCCGAGATGAACTCGGTCACCGCCAGATCGGACACCAGGACATCGTCTCGCCCCTCCACGACTTCATTGAACTCGTCGCTGCCTGGCTCCGGCAGGTAGAGCTTGATCAGGGCGCTGGTATCGCAATAGAGGGGGCCGGGCAGCCCCGCTCGATATGCCGCGCGCTGCTCGAGGAGTCGCGCCGGAACGCGCCTCCTAGATGCGATCCGCGCGGTCCTCGGCAACGGTCGTGGAGAGTGGAGGGTCGAACACCGGCATCTTCCGGCGGAACGCTGCGAGGTTCGGAACGCCCTTGCCGCGCGGGCGATCGGGCGGCACGAGCTTCGCCACGGGACGTCCGCGTTCGGTGATGACGACCTCGCGACCCTTCCGGACCTCGTCCAGAAGCGCCGAGAGGTTCTGGCGGGCCTCGCGGACTCCAGCGGTGCGCATGACGTGATTGTGCTACATGTAGCACATGGAGTCAATAGGTCGGCTTACGGCGTGTGGCGCGCCGGTAGATCTTGCGCTACGGCAGGAGATCGGCGACTCGGATGGTCGCCGCAGGCGCGGCGAGCGGCGTGACCGCGGTGTCGGCGCCCAGCGTTTCGATCGCCGCGTAGCCCCAGTTCCGGCGTGCCGGGCCCGGGCGCGCCGGCTCACGATGGACCTCCAGCACGCGGCCGTCGAGGTTGAGAATCCAGTAGTCCGCGATTCCCGCGCGGGCATATGCCGCGGCCTTCCGTCCGCGCGCGAGGGCCAAGCCCGACTGCGCGACCTCGACGATGAGCGCCGGACGAGTCGGGTGCGCGGCGGCGTAGTCACGCGGCGAGCCGCGAACGACGCAGACATCCGGCTCGGGCTCGGACCGGTCATCGAGGATGATCGGGCTCTGAGTCTGAACGAACCAGCCCTCTCCGAATCCGCGCTCCAGCGCCTTCGCCACGAGGAGCACCGCCGTCCGATGCGGGCTGTGCTGTGGCTCCTTGACGAGCAACAGGCCGTCGAGCAGCTCGATCGGATCATCTTCGTCGAGGAAGCCGTGATCGATCAAGCGCTCGTACTCGTGGCGGGACCACCGATGCAGACCGGGACGCTCCGCTTGTTTCATGGTCGTGAGCTATTCCAATGCTATCGAGGTCTCCGGGAGGCGTCAATGCATCCGGGTGAATACAACCAAGTATGCTGCGCGACCTGTTGAAGGTGTGAGGGTGATCACTCGATGAGGTGATCGGCCCGGTGCAGAACCGGTGGCGGGATCGCGACGCCCAGCGCCTTGGCGGTCTTGACGTTGATGACCAGCTCGAACCTCGTCGGCTGCTCAACGGGCAGGTCGGACGGTTTTGCGCCGCGCAGCAGCTTGACGGCTTGCTGAGTCATCAGCTCTCGAAAGATCTGCACGATGCGTGGGCCGTACGCGGCGAGTCCGCCTTCCTCGGCCATCTCCGGCCATTGGTACATGCCCGGCAGGCGCCGCGCCGCGGCGCGCTCGAAGATGAGCCGGCGACTGTTGAAGAAAAGGGGCGTGGCAAGCACATTGAGCGCCGCGGCACCCTCCTTCTTCGCCGCCTCGATGGCGGGCACGATCCCTTCGGGGGTGGAGATCCGATGGATGGAGAGCTTCACGCCCCGTGCGCGCGCCGAATCCTGCAGTGCCTGGAACTGGCGCGGCGCCGTGGTGGCGGGATCGACGAGTGCCGCCATGCGCCGAACACGGGGCAGCATGTCGATCAGGATTTCCTGCCGCTTGCCGTCGAGTTGATTGGCGAGGATGCTCACGCCGGTGGTGTTGCCGCCGGGCTGGGGGAGCGAGCGGATCAGCCCTGATCCAGCCATGTCGTCGGTGACCGCCAGAATCGGAATCGTCGCCGTCGCCTGCTGGGCGGCGCGAATGGCAGGATCCCCTCCGCACATGATGATATCGACCTTGGCCTGGACAAATTCCCGCGCGAAGTCAGCAAACCGCTCGGTGCGAAGGCCGAAGCCGTCGACCCTGACATCGGCGAAACCTGCCCGGCGCAGCTCCTCGAAGAAGGCGACATTCTGCGGAGCATCGCGTGGGCTGTTGAACAGCGCGCCGAGGCGATACGTCCGGCCAGGCTCTTGCGCGTGCGTGACGAGCGGCCGGGTCGGGATGCCGAGGACGAGCGGAATGCTGCGCAGGATGGCGCGGCGGGAGATCACGCGATCACGTGGCCTCTAGCCCTTGACGGCGCCGGCGGTGAGGCCTGCGACATAGTACTTCACGAAGAACGAGTAGATGAGGGCGACGGGAATGGAGCCGAGCAGCGCCCCGGCCATCAGCTGGCCCCAGTAGAAGGCGTCCCCGCGGATCAGCTCGCCCACCACGCCGATCGGCACGGTGCGCACGCTCGACTTGCTGAGGAAGAGGAGGGCGTAGAGGAACTCGTTCTGTGACAGCGTGAAGGCGAAGATGCCGGCGGACAGGAAGCCGGGCATGCAGAGGGGAAGAATGATCCTCGTCATGGCGCGCCACCGGCTGGCGCCGTCGATCATGGCCTGCTCTTCCAGCTCCTTCGGCACCGTCTTGAAGTAGCCCATCAGAAGCCAGGCGATGAAGGGCACGAGGAGCGTCGGATAGGTCAGCATCACGGCGGTGAGCGTATTGCCCAGCTTCATCCGGCCGATGAGATCGGCCATGGGCACGAACAGCAGAGTCTGGGGAATCAGGTAGGTGACGGCCACGGTGATGGCCAGCAGCGCTCCCCCGCGGAACCGCATGCGCGCCAGCGGGTAGGCGAGCATGGCCCCGAGCAGAAGGGAGATGCCGGTGGCGATCGCGGCCACCAGCATCGTGTTGGCGACCCAGACCAGGAAGTTGGTCTCCCGGAGCAGGTCGATGTAGTGGACCAGCGACGGATGCTTGATGGTCAGCGGCATGGCCTTGGGGTCGTACAGCTCGGCGTTGGTCTTGAGCGACGTGGCCGCCATCCACGTGAACGGGAAGAGCGCAACCACGAGGAACCCCGCCAGCGGCAGCCAGAGGCCCAAGAGGCGCTTCTGCCAGGTCAGCTCGCCGACCATCGATCAGTCCTTGCGCACGAAGAGGGTGAGCGCCACGAGCAGGAGACCTAGCACCGGCACCATGCTGAGCGCCACCGCGGAGCCCAGCCCCATCTGGCCCGCGCCCATGCTGAGGCTGTAGGCATAGGTGGCCATCAGGTGCGTGGAGTTGGCGGGGCCGCCGCCCGTGAGCACGTAGACCAGCTGGAAGTCGAAGAAGGTGATGACGATGGAGAACGTGGTGACGATGAAGATCACGGGCAAGAGCGACGGCAGCGTGACGTAGCGGAAGCGTCCCCACGTGCCCGCGCCGTCGATGGTCGCCGACTCATGCAGGTCCACGGGAATGGTCTGCAGGCCCGCGAGGATCGAGATGCCGAAGAACGGCAGGCCGCGCCACGTGTTGACCAGGATGATCGAGATCATCGCCATGGTCGGAGTGCCGAGCCAGGAGGGCCCCCTCTCCGCCAATCCGCTCACCATCAGCAAGCGGTTGAAGAGGCCCATGCCGGGGTCGAGGATCCACTGCCAGGCCACCGTGCTCAGCACCGTGGGCACGATGAACGGCAGGAGCAACATGGCGCGCGCGAAGGACTTCATCTTGAAGCTCTGGTTCATGACGAGCGCCATGCCGAGCCCGCCCGAGGCCTTCAGCACGGTGGCGACCCCGGTGAAGATGATCGTGTTTCTGACCGCCTGCCAGAAGATCGGGTCGTTATAAAGCTTGACGAAATTGTCGAAGGCCACGAAGGTGGCGACGCGGGCCACCTCCTTGTGGAAGAAGCTCAGGTACACCCCGTAGAAGAACGGGTAGCCCAGGAAGGCCAGCAGGAACAGCATGGGCGGCGTGAGCATGAGCCAGCTGAACACGGACTCGCGCTCCATGAACGCGGCCAGCCGGAACGGCCGGCGGGCGGGCGCCGCCAGCGCGCCCGCCCGAGCGGCCTCGAGAACCTTGCTCATCCCTACCCGTAGATGGTCTTGATCTGCGACACGGCCTCGGCGATGGCGGCCTTGGTCGGCGTGCCCGTGATGGCCTTGGTGAACATGTCGATGACGATCCAGCGGTTGATCACTTCCCCGTGCTGGCGGTTGGCGGGCGCCGGCCACGACGTGAGCTTCCCGGTCTCCAGCACTTTCTGGAACGGCTTGACGCGCGGCTCGATGTCCCACTCGGGCGCCTTGTCGAAGGCGTGCAGGTACGGAGCGAAGTACATGTCACCCGAGGCGATCCACGGACGGTACTGCTTCGGGTCCATGGTCCAGCGGAGGAAATCCTTGGCGGCCTGCGGGTCTTTGCTGTAGGCGAACACGCCGTGCGTCACGGGCACGAGCGCGTGGTAGCGCTGGCCGGTGGGTCCCTTGGGATTGAGGCCGTGGTCGATCACCTTGCCCATCTCCGGCAAGTCACGCTTGGCGGAGACCATGATGCTGTAGGCGTTGTTGGTGCAGGAGATCTGGCCGGTCAGGAAGGCCTTGTTGTTGGCCGGGTCCAGCCACCCGATGCAGTCCTCGATGCAGGCTTCCTTGTAGAGCTTCTTGACGTACTCCACGGCCTTCGCGGTCTCGCTGCTGTCCAGCGCCACCTTCTTGCCGTCCTTGTCCATGACCGTCACGCCGTAGGACCACAGGAGCGGGTAGAGCCAGGAGTAGTTGTCGGCAAAGCCGTGGCCCATGGACATGCCGAAGGGATGCCCCTTGGCCTTGAGCTTGATGCCGGCTTCCAAGAATGCGTCCCAGGTGTCGGGGAACTGCTTGATCCCGGCCTCGTCGAACCAGTCCTTCCGGTAGTTCATCAGCTGGCCGATGTTGGCCTGGGGCACGGTCTTCCACTTGCCCTTGTCGATGGACAGGCGCTTGATCTCGTCGTACCAGCCGCCCTGCTGCTTGCCCACCTCCTCGGCGATGTCGGACACGTCCACCAAGGCGTCGCGGTAGAGCCACTCCTGCTGGGTCCAGGCCACGTCGGCGCCGGACTTGTTCTCGACCATCGAGACCAGCTGGGGCACCGCGCTGCCCCCGGCGGCCTGGATCTGGTACTCGATCTTGATGCCCGTGGCCTTTTCGTAGGCGGGCGCCATCACGTTCTGGAAGTGCACGTCGAAGTTCTTCACGTAGGAGCTTTCGCGCGCGAACGTTATGGACACCGGCTTGGCCTGGGCATTGCGGGAGACCCAGGGCCCCGCGGCAGCGCCCGCGGCCCCGGCGGTAAGCTTCAGAAAATCACGACGGGTGGCCTTTGACTGTGCTGGCTGCGCCATTCATTTTCCCCTTATGTGTGAAGTCGATGGCCCATAGGAAACATCGTCGACCCTGGAGCCAGACTGCCCGGCTCGGATCCCGCTCCTGCGGCGATGATCCTGCTCCCGGAGCAGGGGCGTCGTCAAGGACCGCATGAGCGGCGGAGAGGGCTGCCCACACGCCGGCTCATGCGGGGCAACACACCGCCACTGCTACCGAGTCTACACGAAGTATGATGTGTCACGTGAGGGTCGCTCGTCCACGGGGGACACCGTGAAGCGCGCCGCGCGGCGGCTGAGGCAAGCACCGTGCATCATCGCGCTCGCGCTTGGCCTGGCCTCGTGCAGCCTGCCCTATATCCCGGGCGTGACCTTGCCACCTCCGTCTGCCGGCACCACGCTCAGGGACGCGAGCGGCCGGGTGGTAGGGAGCGCCGTGTTCCTGCAGGAAGGCGACGGCGTCCGGATCCTGCTCGACGTGAAGGGTCTCCCGCCCGGAACCAAGGCCGTCCACATCCACGACGTGGGCCAATGCACGCCACCGTCATTCGAATCCGCGGGGCCTCACTTCAACCCGACGAAGGCCCAGCACGGCCTCGAGAACCGGAAAGGGCCGCACGCGGGCGATCTCCCCAACATGACCGTGAACGACACAGGGCAAGGCCATCTCGAGGTCACCAATCCTCGAGTGAACCTCAAGACGGGGCCGACTTCCCTGCTCGATGGCAACGGGAGTGCCCTTGTCGTGCACGCAGGCCCGGACGACATGCGCAGCGAGCCGGCCGGGAACAGCGGCGCCCGCATCGCGTGCGGGGTCATCGTTCGCGGCGGATAGAAGCCGGGGCCCCGGAGGGCTACGAGGCGCGCGTGGCGCTCAGGACGGCGCGCGGTGGACGAAGAGGTCGCTCGCCTTGGGCCGCGCGAGCTGCACCGCGGGCGGACGCATGGCGTATGTGACGGGCCGCGCGTGGTCACCGCACTGCCGGTCGGCCGAGTACACGCGGCTGAACTTCCAGAGGCTTCGCACGAAATTGGTCTGACCCCGGAGCATCAGGCGCCCGGCGATGCCCGCCACCTCGCGGAGCGCGGCCCAGCCGAGGTGCTTCTTGTTGATCACGGCCTGCGTGCGCACCAGCTCTTCGTAGAAGCGCCGGAGCGGCAGCCGCGTGGGCAACACCGCGTGCTGCACGTCGAAGAGCCGATAGTCCAGGGACGTGAGCCGGCGCGACTCCGTGAACCAGCTCTCCGTGCCCGGATACGGGGTGTTGACGGTGAGGTGGACGATCTCGGGGCGGCTGAGGGCCCACTCGCGCACGATGGCGAAGCGCCGCTCGTCCCAGTCGGGGTCGGCGATGATGTTGACGGCGACCATGATGTCGAGCGAGCGCGCGACCTCCAGCGCCCGGAGGTTCTCGCTCGGGGTCACGCGCTTGCGGTGCTGCTTGAGCGCCTCCTCGTCGAGGGCCTCCACGCCGAGGAACATGTATTCGAGCCCGAGCCGCTTCCAGTACGCGAAGACCTCCGGATGGCGGAGGAGCACGTCGCACCGGGTCTCGAGGTAGTACCGCTTGCGCACGCCGCGGCGCTCGAGCTCCTGGCCGATCGCGAAGCCGTGCTCGGGGTGGATGAAGGCGACGTCGTCCACGAGGAAGACGTGCGGCTCCTCGATGCGCGCGAGATCCTCGGCCGCGGCCTCGGCGGACGCCTTGCGGTAGCTCCTCCCGTAGAACGTCCACGCGCTGCAGAACGAGCAGTCCCACGGGCACCCGCGCGTCAGCTCCGCCGAGGCGCAGGGGTCGAGCACGCCGATGAAGTAGCGCCGCCGGTGGCGCGCGAGGTCGCGGGCGGGCGGGAAGGCATCGAGGTTCTCCAGCAGTGTGGGCGGGGGCCCCGCGCCGTGCCGGGTGACGATGCCGGGCAGGGCCTCGAGCCGCTGGTCGCCGATCGCCTCGAGCAGGCGGGGGGTGATGACTTCGCCCTCGCCGCGCACGACGCAGTCGAGCGCGCCCGCCGCGTGGTCGAGCACCTCGGGGGCGATGAAGGACACGCTGTGCCCGCCCGCGAAGAGGAAGCACTGCGGCCGGCGCCGGCGCGTCTCCTTCGCGAGGTCCAGGACCTCCGGCACGTTGGCGAGGTAGTTCAGCGAGAAGCCGACGGCGGCCGGCTTGAAGCTGTCCAGCTCGGCGAAGTAGTCGCGCGGCCGGAAGATCTGAAGGTCGAGGAGCCGCACCTCGTGCCCGGCCGCCCGCACCGCCGCGGCGACGCGCTCGAGGCCGAGCGGCTCCAGGCGCAGGTAGATCTCGGAGTACATGAGCGGGCCGGGATGCACGAGAAGGACGCGCATGGGAGTGGTCTGCGCGCGATTGTACCAGCCGGTTGTCATCTCCGGGATGCCGCCTGCCGTACAGATGCCCGGACGGTGTTTCCGTCCGAAGCCAAGCGCACCTGGGCGGCGGAGCCGAGGCGCACGTTCGCTGACGGCGGATCGGGACGAGCCCGGCCGGCTCAGATTCCGCGTGCTATAGTTCGACCCGGTAGCCGCTCCACGGTCACTCGACCACCGGAAACCATCCAGCGAACAACCGATGCGCGACAGCGGGGACGACCAGGTTGCTGCCGGCCGCGAGGCGCTCCGGCGTCATGCGTGGCGTGAGGCCTTCGAGCAGCTGCGCGACGCCGACGCGGCGGAGTCCCTGCCGCCGGATGATCTCGAGCTGCTGGCCCAGGCCGCGTGGTGGGTCGGCCGGCTCGACGACTGCATCGCGGTGCGGGAGCGCACGCACGCGGCCTACCTCGAGCGAGGTGATCGACGCCGTGCCGGTTACTTGGCTCTCCTTCTGGGTCACGACCACTTCTCTAAGGGAAAGGGCTCGCAGGCGAACGGGTGGATGAGGCGCGCCGAGCAGTTGCTCGCCGCTGAGCAGGACTCGATCGAGTACGGCCACCTGCTGAGAGCGCGTGGGCTCATGGCCAAGGATCCGGACGAGGCCCTCGCCCATGCCCGCGCCGCGCACGAACTAGCGACGCGCTTGGGAGACCGCGACCTGGCCGCCTTGGAACTGCAGGAGCAGGGACGGCTCCTGGTCGCCAAGGGCGAGGTAGCCGGGGGGCTGGCGCTCCGCGAGGACGCCGCCATGACCGCGGTGAGTGGCGCCCTCGGGCCGCTCGCCACTGGCGACATCTTCTGCAATGCAATCGACGTGTGCCGCCGGCTCGCCGACTACGGGCGCGCGAGCGAGTGGACCGACGCCGCGCACCGCTGGTGCGATCGCCAGGGTATCCTCGGGTTCCCAGGCGTGTGCCGCGTATCCCGGGCCGGTATCCTGCGACTCCGGGGCGCGCTGGCGGACGCCGCGCGCGAGGCCACCAACGCCTGCGAGGAGCTGCGCCCGTATGACGTGAGCGCGACCGGCGCGGCCTTTTACGAGCTCGGGGAGGTCCGCCTCAGGCTGGGCGAACTCACGGCGGCCGAGGAGGCGTTCAGGCAGGCGCACGAGATGGGCCGGGACCCGCAGCCCGGCTTGTCGCTTCTCCGCCTGGCGGAGGGCAAGGTGGAGGCCGCCCGCACGGCGATCCGGAGCGCGCTCGCCGACGAATCCCGCGACCGGCTCGCCCGAAGCCACCTCTTGCCGGCTCAGGTGGACATCGCGTTGGCCTCGGGGGACCTCGACGGGGCCCGCGCCGCGGCCGACGAGCTCGAGGCCATCGCCGCCGTGTACGGGACTCCCGCGCTGGAAGCGGCCGCCCAGTGCATGCGCGGGCAGGTCCAGCTCGCGGTCGGCGATGAGGCCGGAGCGCTGCGGAGTCTTCGCGCCGGCTGCCGTCGGTGGCAGGAGCTGGATGCTCCGTACGAGACGGCGCGGGCCCGGATGACGCTGGCCGCCGTGTACCGGGCCGCGGGTGATCCGGAGACCGCCGCCCTCGAGCTGGCGGCGGCTCGCTCCGCTTTCGAGCGCCTGGGCACCGCGCTCGACGTCGCCCGCGCGGTGGAGGCGCAGGCAAGTGCAGCTCCGGCCCACGCGGCCGAGCCGGAGCTGCCGCGGGCGGAGACCCGCACGTTCATGTTCACCGACATCGTGCGGTCGACCCAGCTGATCGAGGCCATCGGCGACGAGGCATGGGCGGATCTTGTCCGGTGGCACGATCAGACCCTCCGTGCCCTCTTCGCCACCCACGGCGGCGAGGAAGTCGATCATGCCGGCGACGGCTTCTTCGTGGCTTTCACGGCAACCCGCCCCGCGATCGAGTGCGGCGTCGCCATTCAGCGCACGCTCCTCGATCACCGCCGGAAGCAGGGCTTCGCCCCGCAGGTCCGCCTCGGGCTTCACGCCGCGCCGGCGCAGCGACACGGTGTTGCGTACCGCGGGAAGGGCGTACATGTCGCGGCACGCATCGCGGCACACGCCGAGGCCGGCGAGATCCTGGCGAGCCGGGACACGGTCGAATCCGCGCCGCCGGGTATCACGCTCTCCGCCCCGCGTCCCGTGACGCTCAAGGGACTCTCGGAGCCACTCGAGGTCGTTACCCTCGGCTGGAGGTAAAGGTCGCGTCCGTCGAGCGGCCCCGATAGGGGCTAGTCCAGCCAGTCTTCCTCTTTGAGCTTGCGGGGCAGGTACGTCTTGGTCAGGTAGCGGAAGTCCTTGTTGGCGAGCGCGTCGAGCTCGTACTTGAGGCCGCTCGCGAGCATCCGCTTGATCTCTTCCTGCCAGGGCTTCTTGTCGAACCAGCGGTACTTGAGCAGCTCCTTGGCCCGGCCGATGTCCTTGTCGTTGAGCTTAATGCCGACGTTGCGCGGGAGCCCGTAGGCGTCGGGATCGGCACTGGAGAGGCCGATGAACTTGGCCTTGGGAATGGCCATCCGCTCGCTCTCGAAGGCGAGGTTGATGGAGCCCTGCTTGACGACCGAGTAGATGTAGTAGCCCCAGGGGTCGTTGTCGACGAGGACGTACACGGGGATCTTGTATTCCTCGTGCAGGCGGCGGGCCAGGCGGCGGACGCCCCGGGGCGGCTGGCCGTTGCCGGTGAGGAGCACGCAGTTGTACCGGCGCCAGAACTTGTCCTCGGAGAGGCGGTTCCACTGGGTGCCCTTCTCGACGAGGAGGACGAAGTCTGCCGTGCAGCGACGGATCTCGATGAAGTCGGGCTCCACGATGGACGGCACCGAGTAGCCGCCCTTGCCCAGCCGCGCGCAGTCAACCCGGTCGCCGTCGTCGCCGAACACGACGGGCCCCACGATGCTGCCCGCGTTCTCGGCGCGCACGTGGAGCTCTTCGCGCAGCGCGGCCAGGGAGACCTCGAGATCCTCGATCAGCGGATCGGATTCGTTCTGGCCGTCGAAGGTGTTCTCGCTCGAGCCCTTCATCGTGTGCTTGGTGCGGTAGTAGATCTCGCGCAGGGAGGTGGTGAGGTCGGCGCGCTGCAGCTCGGACAGGGCATCGGCGACCAGCACCGTCTGCATGAACTTCTTGGCCATGCCCACGTTGAAGAACGTGCGCGCCTGCTTTCGCTTGCCCATCTCGATGATGCCGCGCTTGGCGTTGAAGTTGACGTTGGCCAGGCTACGCACGGGGATCGACAGGGTGGGATCCTTGCTGCGGTCGGCGGCGGTGATCACCGCGTCCGCCACGCTGATGAGCTTCTTCTCGACCGCGCCGGGCTTCTTCGGCTTTGCCTGTGCCATGCCTATCTCTTTCTCTTGCCACGCGCGGGCGCCTTCGCCTTGCGCTTGACCTTCTTGGTCGGCCGGGATGACCGGGTCTTGCTCCTGGCCTTGCCCTTCGCCTTGCCCTTGGCTTTCCCTCGACGCGGCGCGGGCTTCTCCGGTTCCTGCAGGGGCTCGTCGGGCGGCGCGACAGCGCTCGGCTCGGCCCCCGGCAGCACCGGCGCCTCCCCCTCGGGGCCCTCGGGGGTGACGATGATCGAGTGGGGGAGACCCTGCGGGCCGCGGTCGCGGCCCAGGATCGCATCGGTTCTCTCACCACCGGTCCGCTTCATGGCGATCTTCTCCAGCTGGGCCTTGAGCTTCTCCTTGGGCAGCTTGCCGCCCTTCAGCCGGGCGCAGGCTTCCACGACCTCTTCGATGTAGAGCTCGAAGATGTTGCGCCGGCGGAACTCGCTCTTCGCCCGCTCGCGCCGCCGCAGGAACACGCCGAGCCGCCGCCCGCATTCCTGCATCGCGAGCTTGATCTCCTTGCGGATCTCGTCGTAGTCGGCGATCGCTTCCTTGGACTCGCTCGTGAAGGGCACCCAGACCGAGGCCATGTGGACGAACACCACCATGGGGCCCGTGGGGAGCGCGCCCCGGGACTGGGCCACGCCGTAGTTGCGCCAGGCGGTCTCGAGCGCGGCCTTGAAGGTCGCGCAGGCCGACTGCTGGTAGAGCAGGGGGACCCGGTTGGCGTAACGAATGACACGGGCCAGCTCGTTGTCTTCTTCCGCCTGCTCGCCCTCCGCGAGAGGCGCCGCGGGCGCTTCGGGGGCGGCCGCCACCTGGTCCGGCCCCTTCCCGTAGGCCAGACCCGCCTCGATGATGAACGGGTTGCCGCGGTACACGGAGGGCGGCCGGGTCACCGCCGTGTAGAACTCTCCCTTGATCTGCTTGTACAGGCCGTGCAGGATCGCCTTCTCGCCGATGGGCGAGATGCAGTTCGACGGCGGCGCCATGATCTTCGTCGCCTGGATGGCCTTGTAGAGCGCCTCGGCGTCGGTGCCGTGGATGTTGCGCGGCCGGGCGTTCGGCGACAGCTTGGCCGTCCCGCAGATCTCCTGGGCGACGGTGGAGGACACCCGGCTGAAATCTCCGGCGAGAAATCCCGAGAGCGAGTGGCCCCTGGTGTCGTGGAGCATTCGCAGGAGAATGCCGAACTCGATGCCGTAGGGATGCGGCTTGATCTCGCGGGGCTGGGGCGGCAGCTCGTTGATCGTGCGCGGGTACTCGCGCGTGTCCCCCTCCGGCGTGCGGTAGACGAGCTTCACGTGCGGATTGGCGATGGCGACCTGCTCGAGAAACTCGTCCACCGAGGCGCGACCCTTCTGATACCGCCCCTCGATCTCGAGCGTCACCTGGGTGCCGCGCTGGTGCTCCCAGTCGATCTTCTTGCTCTCGAAGATCCGGGGCTCGTTCTTCTTGGTGTCGATCTGCACTTCGAAGTAGTGCGCGGCCGCCCGCGCGCTCGTGCGCGAGATGATCTGCACCGGCTTGCCGGTGGTGAGCTGGGCGTACATGCCCGCCGCGGAGATGCCGATCCCCTGCTGGCCCCGGCTCATGCGCAGCCGATGGAACTTCGAGCCGTAGAGAAGCTTGGCGAAGATCGGCGGGATCTGCTGGCGGACGATGCCCGGGCCGTTGTCCGTGACCGTGACCCGGAAGCGAGTGGCCTGGCTGGCCGGGGGCGGGGCGTCCCCGTTGCTCGGCGCGACCTCCAGGGTGACGGCGACGTCGGGCAGGATGCCCGCTTCCTCGGCAGCGTCGAGCGCGTTGTCCACCGCTTCCTTGACGCAGGTGAGGAGCGCCTTTCTCGGGTTGTCGAAGCCGAGGAGATGACGGTTCTTGGTGAAGAACTCGGAGACCGAGATCTCCCGCTGGCGGGCGCCCATCTCGGCGGCGGATACGGCGGCCTTCGGCTCGGGGGTGGAGGGCTTGGCGAGGGCGGTGATCATCTCCCTCTTTGATACCAGACCCGCGCTCGCGATCACACTTTTATATCGTCCTCGAGCGCGCGGATCGTCAGCGGGGTCGCCAGCCGATGCGCTCGCCGTACGGTGATGCTCACGAAGACGAGCGCCATCTCGTCGGTCGTGCCCTCGCCCCAGCTCACGGCGCGCGGGGGTTTGCTCGGCTGGCGCTTGCTCTCCGCGGAGTTGTCGAACACGGCGACCATGTCGATGCGCGTGCCGCTCGGCAGGGGGACGGGTTCCGCGAACGTGTAGTTCGCCTGCCAGTGAAAGTCCCAGTCGTCGATGTGAATCAGCGGGCGCACGCTCCCGTCCGGGTACGTCGCGGTCACCTTCATGTCGCGTCCGAGCAGGTGCATGTGCGGCGTGATGCCGGTCGCGTGCATGTCCCGGCCCGGGGGCACGGTCCACGCCGCGCGGACTTCGTACCGCTTCTCGCCCGCGGGAATCGTGAAGGCGTGGTTCAGGATCGGGATGGAGCGGTGGCGCTTGTCGATCGGGCTCTTGGCGAAGTACAGCGCGGCCTGCGTGCGGTCCGTGCGAGCCTGCGGGCCGCTGTTGTTGTAGTGCACCTGGAGGACGACGGTGGCGCCGGCGGGAAGCAGCCAGGCCACGCCGTCAGGCTGCTCGCGTGGCCCGATGCCCGGAGCCCATCCGCCCAGCCCGCCGGCGGGCAGGAATCCCGGCCCCCCGAAGCACGGATACCCGGCGCCGCCCGCCCCGCGCTGGAGGGCCTGCGCCGCCGAGCCCGTGTCGATGTACGCGAGCACGTGATGCACGGCCTTCCGGTCGCCAGGCGCATACTCCACCCTGCTGACCCACCGGTCCTCGGGGAAATTCGTGGGCACGACGAAGCAGCGATAGACGTCGCCGGCGCGCGCGGGCACCGTGTACGGCGCGCTCATCTCGAGCACGTGGTCGGGCGGGCCGAGGGCCCAGCCCGTAGGGAACACCCTCGGGGGCGGCAGCTTCGCCCGATCGCCTTCCGGCGCGCCGGCGTCGATCCATTTCAGGATGGTGGCGACTTCCGTGTCGGACAGCCGTCGCGACTCGAGGAAGCTCCCGAATCCGGGCACCGGCTTCCACGGGGGCATCGTGCGCCACTCGATCTGGTCGCGGATGTCGGCGCGACGCTTGTAGACATCCGCGTACGTGATCAGGGAAAAGGGCGCGTGCTCGCCGGGACGGTGGCAGGTCTGGCATCGCTCCTGGACGATCCGCACGACCTCGTCACTGAACGTGGGCGGCTCCGCCGCCTGCGCGACACCACAGACGGCCACCGCGATCAGCATTCCCATCGCCCACACGCGCTTCATAGTGCCCTCCCGGAGGTTGGTGCCACGTCGGCACGATCCTGCCAGAGCGCGAGGGAGAGATCAAACCCCATCCACGGTACACTTCGCCCATGCGGTCGCTGATCTGGAGTGCGGCATGACCCGGCCCACTGACGGATTCCGTCCCGAGACGCTCGTGGCGATCGACGCGGTCGAGCGAGCGCTCGAGCTGGCTCGGCATAGGGTCGGCGCCGCAGACATCACCGCCAAGGACGGGCGCGATCTGGTCACGGCGACCGATGTTGCCGTCGAGGACGCGGTTCGAGGCATCGTGCGCGATGCCCTGAGCTTCCGGGTGGTCGGGGAGGAGCGCGGTGGCGAGGCGCCGGCCGACGGCTCGCCCTACTGGCTCGTCGATCCCATCTGCGGGACCCGCAACTTTGCGTCCGGAATGCCCCTGTACAGCGTGAACCTGGCGCTCGTGGAGGAAGATCAGGTCACCGTCGCCGTCGTCGGCGATCCATCGACGGCCGAGATCCATGTCGCGGAACGGGGGCGAGGCGCCTGGGCATTGAAAGACGGCGCCCGGCGCAAGCTCGGAACCAGCGGGGAGAGCCGGACGATCGTCGTGGAAGACGGCAGGTCGACGGGCGCTCGTCGCGAGCGCGCCGCGCACCTCACCGCCGCGGCCATCCGGGCAGACCGATGGCACGTCCGGTCGCTGGGAACCACGCTCGCGCTGTCATACCTTGCCGCGGGCCGAATCTCGGCCTACGTTCTCTTCTGGGCTTCGGCCATCCACACCGGGGCGGGCACCCTCCTCGCGACCGAGGCGGGCGGCACCCTGTCCGATATCGACGGCCGGCCGTGGACCATCCATTCGGATTCGGTCGTCGTCAGCGCCAATGCCTCTCTTCACCAAGAGCTACTCGACCTTGCCCGGTGTGACCGATGAAGCGCGCAGGGTGACGTCCGGGGTGTCCGACACGCTGATCGTCGGATAGCCGAGATCGCGCCAGGCGTGGAAGCCGCCGGCCAGCGGACGGACCCGCTCGATGCCGCGGCGCCTCAGGATCAGCGCCACCCGGGCGCTGGAGGCTTCGTTGGGTCAGGTGCAGTAGAGCACGATGTCCCGGTCGCGCGGAACCTCCTGATGGCGCGCTTCCAGCTCTTCGATCATCAGGTGGAGCGCGCCGGGGATGATCGTGGGCTCGCTCTCGAACTCCACCCGGTGGCGAACATCGACCACCATCACGTCCTCCCCGCGATCGAGCTTGGCCTTCAGATCTTCCGGCGTGATGCGCGCGATCCGGATCCGCCGCAGAAACCGTTGCCGCGCGATGTACTTCCACGCGATATAGGCGACGAGAGCCGCCGCGAGCAGCGCGCCGAGCCCGCTGCCCAGGCGCATGGCGTAGCTCGCCACCAGCTCCAGCTGGCGGCTGAACAGCCAGCCGAGACCGACGAAGACGCCGGCCCAGATGAGGCCGCCCGCGCCGGTGAAGACCAGGAAACGCGCGAAGCCCATCCGCACGATGCCCGCCAGGGGTGGCGCTGCGGTGCTGTAGCCCGGCACGAACTTGGCGAACAGGAGCGAGCGCGCGCCTTGTCGGCTGAAGGACTCCTCGGTGCGCCGCACGCACGAGTCGGGCTCGAGCGAGATCCGGCACAAGAAGCTCAGGACGCGGCCGCCTCCAAGACGGCCGATCCAGTACCAGATGACGTCGCTCGCGAGCGAGGCGATCCCCGCCAGGACGAGGACGAGGACGAGGCTCAATCGGCCGGTCCCCGCCATCGCGCCGGCGGCGAGCAGCACCGGCATCGCGGGGATAGGCAACCCGATCTGCTCCGCGAACACCCAGCCGAAGACGACGAGGTAGCCGTAGCGGACGAGAACGTCGAGGAGGTCGTTCATGAATGTCGGGAGCGGCCGGGCGCCGCCATGCTGGCAGGCTAGTCGCCTGCTCTCACGAGGTCAAGGGGCCGCAGCCCTGCACGCCGTGGGCCGCTCTAGGTAGGCCGGCTCACCACGACCCACCCCTCCGAATTGCTCGCGCTGGTGCCGAAAACTGTCCCAGAGCCGCCGCGATGAGAATCCAGCCCAGTGAAACGTTCCGTGCCCCGGTCAGGCCATGATCTGCCTGTGACGGTTGCGGGAATGAGCGAGCCGCTCGTCACCATCGTCGTCGTCCCCCGGGAGCGATTCAGCGTCACCCGACGCGCGCTCGAAGCCCTCTACGCGAGCACGCCCAGGCCCTTCCGGCTGGTCTACGTCGACGGGGGATCGCCCGCCCGGATCCGGCGTTACCTCGCCGCAGAGGCGCGTAGCCGCGGCTTCGAGCTCGTCCGCACCGAGCGCCACCTCGTGCCGAACGAGGCGCGGAACATTGGCCTCCGCCGGGTCCGAACGCGCTACGTCGTCTTCATCGACAACGACGCCATCCCCGCACCCGGCTGGCTCGAGCGAATGGTCGAGTGCGCCGAGGAGACAGGGGCGTGGGTGGTCGGGCCGCTCTACTTGGTCGGAGAGCCCGATCGCCAGGAGATCCACATGGCGGCGGGCGACGCGGGCATCGAGGAGCGCCCGGAGGGCCGGCGCTTCTTCGAGCGCCACCGCTTCACGGGCAAGCGCCTCGACGAGGTGCGTGAGCACCTCGCGCGGACACCCTGCGGACAGGTCGAGTTCCACTGCATGCTCGTGCGAGCCACGGCGTTCGAGCGGCTCGGGCCCCTTGACGAGGCCATGATGAACATGGCCGAGCACTCCGATCTCTGCCTTCTCGTCCGGCGTGCCGGCGGTGAGGTCTACTTCGAGCCAACGGCTACGGTGACGTACATCACGTCGGGCCGCTTCCGCTGGTTCGACTACCGCTATTTTCTGCGGCGCTGGAGCGAGGCTTGGACCGATGCGACCGTCGCGCATTTTCGAGCGAAGTGGGCGCTGGGCGCAGACGATCCCGTTACGGCGTCGTTCAGGCCATTCGTCACCGCGCAGCGTCAGTTCCCGACCATCGATCGCGTCCAGCGAGCGCTCGACCGGCTCCTGGGCTGGCGGATGAGCCGGTGGCTCGGCCGAGACGTCCTGGGCAGGCTGGAGATCCGCGTCAACCGATGGTGGGTGCGCGTCGACCAGGCACGCGGCGACCACGGCCCGATCGCGCCAGTCGTGTCACATCGCGCTGGGCTCTAGCGATCCCGTGTACGTCTACGCCCAGACCAATATCCGGCTTTACCGCCAGCTCGACGAGCGGGGATACGCCCCGGACGACGTGGGCGCCGTGGGGAGGGCGTACGAGCTCGCCCTGCGGCTGTTCACTTGTGTCTACCGCGGCTCCGGCAAGCCGTTCCTGGCGCACGCCGTTGGCACGGCCAGCATCCTCGCCAGCCTTCGGGCGCGGATGCCAGTGATTGCCGCCGGGCTCCTCCATGCCGCTTACACGCATGGCGAATTCGGGAACGGCTGGCGAGGAGTGTCCCCGCCCAAGCGGAGGGAGGTACGGCGGGCCGTCGGCGAAGAGGTCGAAAGCCTCGTCGCCCGGTACACGGAGCTCGCCTGGCACGCGGGCACGATCGGAGGCATTCGGGACAGCCTCGGCGACATGACGTCCGTGGAGCGGGACGTTCTGCTCGTCCGCCTGGCCAACGAGCTCGAGGACCATCTGGACCTCGGCATCCTTTACACGGGCGACGCCGAGCGCCGCCGGCAATACATGCGGACCCACCTCTCGCTCTGCGTGGAAATGGCGGCGTGGCTCGGCGCGCCGGAGCTGGCTGAGGCCCTGACCGCGACCTTCGAGGAGGTCGCGGCGGCCGAGGTGCCCGCCGGTCTTCAGCGCCCGGAACATGGATCGTTCCGCGTGCCCCCCGCCTCGCACGGCACCCGTCTGCGCGTCCTCGTGAGCCACTTCGTCGCCCGCTGGCGCCGGCGCTGACTGCCGGCAGCGGCACCCGACGCTGCGGTCACGGCATGCCGGTGTGCGGCGGTCGCGCGGCGACGCTCGCAATGATCGTCGTCAGCTCCCCCGGGTCCACCGGCTTGGGCACGTGCATGCTGTAGCCGGCGGTGAGCGAGAGCATCCGGTCCTGGGTGCGTCCGTATGCCGTGAGCGCCACCGCGGGAGTCTTGCCTCCGTGCTCGCTGTCGAGGGCGCGCACCTTGCGGATCAAAGAGTAGCCGTCCTCGCCCGGCATCTCGATGTCCGACACCAGCACGTGGGGCCGCCACTGCTGGAGCACGGCCAGCGCTTCGGGCGCGGAGAGACACGTCCGCACCTCGGCTCCGGCATCGGTGAGGATCGCGGACGCGAGATTGAGCGCGTCCGGATCGTCATCCACCACGAGCACTCGAAGCCCGTCGAGGCGGGGCCCCGGGAGCAACCCCTCGATGGTCGAGGCCGTGGGATGCAGGCGCGGTCGGAGCCCCGCGGGGATCTCCGCGATCGTCAGCGGCAGTCTGACGACGAAGGTCGCGCCTTTCCCTTCGCCAGGACTCTGCGCGTCGACGCTGCCCCCGTGCAGCTCGACCAGGTGCTTGACGAGCGCCAACCCCAGGCCGAGGCCGCTGTGCGCCCTCGTGCTCGAGCTATCCGCCTGCGTGAAACGCTCGAAGATGAAGGGAAGCACGTCGGGAGCGATGCCCGGTCCTGTGTCGCTGACGATTATCTCGACGTGCGAGTTGACGCGCTGCAAGTGAACCTGAACTCGTCCGCCCTTCGGGGTGAACTTCACGGCGTTCATCAGGAGGTTCCATATGACCTGCTGAAGGCGGCCCGAGTCTCCCGTGATGGGCGCCGCTCTCGGGTCGAGCACGCTCTGCAGTCGAATGGCCTTGGCCTCGGCCGCGGGCCGGACCGCATCAAGGGCTCCCTCGATGACGGTCCTGAGATCGACCGGACGAATGTCGAGACGCATCTTGCCCGAGACAACCCGCGAGACATCGAGGAGGTCGTCGATGAGCTGCACCTGCGCGTTGGCGTTCCGCACGATCGCGTCGAGCGCCCGCTCCGCTTGCTCGTCGCGGACCTGCCCGGCTTGCAGCAGCCGCGCCCAGCCGTAGACCGCGTTGAGGGGCGTCCGTAGCTCGTGCGAGAGCACGGCGAGGAACTCGTCCTTCGCGCGGTTGGCGGCCTCCGCCGCCGCGCGAGCCTGCTGCTCCCGACGCAGGAGCTCCTCGCGCTGGGCTTCGCTGCCCGCGCGCTCGTCGGCGGCGATGGCCAGCGCATCGGCCACGTCGCGAATCTCCTGGATCGAGGTGTCGAGCGCTCTCAGCGCCTCACGGCGGCCCAGCGCCTGGGCCGAGGCGCGCAGGTCGCGGATCGGCCGGTTGATGCTGCGCGCGATTCCAATCGCCCCCACGGTACCGAGCACGATCGAGAGCAGGATGCCGCCGCCGTAGATGGCGAGCGACCGGTACGCCGTGCCCTCGACGAAGGCTGCGGGAATTCCGGGAACAGCCGACCAGCCGCTGTCCCTGAGCCGGCTGAAAGAGGCATAGTTCCGGTTTCCCTCGAGGTCAATGGTTTGCCCGACACCTTCCTCAGCGCCGTTCGCCATGATGGCCTGCAGGCTGGCCGAGGGCCGCCCGCCCAGGTTTTCGTTATGCGCGCGGGAGCGCGCCACGCGAAGGCCATTCGCGTCGAAGATCGAGATGATCCAGTCCTCGGGCAGGCGCTGGCGTTTGATCACCTCCAGGATGGCCTCGGGCTTGACGAGCGCGGTGAGCACGTAGCTCAGCTCGCCGTTCCGAATCACCGGCGCCCGCACGGGAAACAAGAGGACGCCCTGGGTGTTCTTGGCGAGGTTGCCCACGGCAGGCGCGCGCGTGCGCACGACGCGATCGAAGCTCTCTTTCTCGAGGATGGGCGGAAGCACGGTCCCGGGGCGGAATCGGGTATCGACGAGCCGGTGTCCGGACGGATCGGCGAGAAACACGGCAGCCCAGTTCACCTGCGTTTCGAGGACGCGCTGGGCGCGCTCCTGGAATCCCGACAGGTCGTCGCGGTCGAGGGCAAGGCTCGTGGCGAGCGACTGGACGACGGAGATGGAGCTGCGCAGCTCCGCGTCGACGGCCGTGGCCAGGGCCCGCGCGAGCTCCAGGCCGATGCGCTCGGCCTGGATTCGCTGCTGCTGCGCGAGCGCATATAGTCCGATGCCCGACATGACGAGCAGCGGGACGATTCCGGCGGCAGCGAGCAGAAACAGCCGTCTACGGAGCGGGACGCCCGGCACGTGCTAGGCCCTCAGGGATCTCTTCCGCCAAGATGAGCGGCGTGACGTCTTCAGGTGCCGCGTTTCGACGCATTATGTCACAATTTGCGGCCCTCCTGAGGTCGCGGATACCTCGACATCGGCAGGAAATTCGTTCCCGGTCATCGTGACCCGACGCCGTCGGAATCCTCAGGAAGTACGGGCGTTCCCTCCGGCACGTCCCTTGCCTATGAACTTAGTGCTGAGGCACGTGGGCCGCGATGGTGTTGCCGAAGGCCATTCTGGAGGGTTTGCGTGTGACTGAGGAGATCGGAGGGGCCGCCACCAGGACCTTCCAGCCCGGGGACGTCATCTTCCGGGAAGGTGATGACCCGCAGGGCGAAGCCTACCTGGTCCATGAAGGGACGGTCGAAGCGTGGCGTCGTGTCGACGGGGCCGATCGACTGCTCAACACCCTCGCCAAGGGTGATTTGCTCGGCGAGGTGGCACTGTTCCGCGAGGGCCCCCATTCGGTCACCGCGACGGCCGCTGAGCACGTGACGCTGGTGGTGATCCCGGCTCATCGCCTCGAGAACATGGTCCGCGCCAATCCAGAGCTGGCCATCGGGCTCATTCGTCAGCTCGCCCGCATGGCCGCCGGCAGGGACAGCGCGCAAGGATCGGGAAGCTGACCCGCGCCCTCCCGTGGCCCTTCTCCACCCCATGGACCTTCTCCAGACGCATCTCAATTTCCTCGCGAATCACCCTTTCAGCGTCGTCTTCTGGTCGTCATTGATCGAAGCGGCCGGCATTCCCTTTCCCGGCCGCGTGATCCTGATCCTGACCCCGGCATTCCTTGCCACGGAGACGGATGTCGTGCGCCTGATCATCGTGGCGACCATCGGTGCTGTCCTCGGCGATCACGTCCCCTACACGGCGGGTCGGCTGGCCGGCCCACGGATGCTCAGTCTGTATTGCAAGGTCACGCTCGGATCCGCTCGCTGCGTCGAAAGGACGCTGGAATACTTCCGGCGCTTCGGAGCGGCCGCCCTTCTCTTGAGCCGCTTCTCCACGAGTGTTCGGATCTTTGCCTCGGCGTGCGCGGGATGCGGGCACGTCACCTACCGACGCTATCTGGCGCTCGACACCCTCGGCACCGTCGTCTACACGACGTTGTGGGCGCTCGTGGGTTGCGTGATCGGGGAGCGCGCGGTGGTGTTCTTCACCACGGACCGCCGCCGCTGGCTCTTTCTCGGGTGCGTCGCGCTCGCGGCCGCCACGCTCATCGGGTACCGACTGTGGCGCCGGCTCCGCTATGGCGGCGCGCGATGGTCGGAGATCGAGACGGTCGACGAGCCTTGCGAGCTGGTAGAGCGCGGGGAGTCTAGAGGTGGTCGTCGTCCAGCTTGAAGCGCGGGAGCTCGCCGCTCGTGTCCCAGGCGCTCGTCCGCCAGTCGTCGAGCTCGTGGTCCGCGGCGCGCCAGGCGGGCAGGGAAAGTCGCAGGCGTTGCGCCAGCGCCGTCACGTAGGGCTCGTACATGGCGCGCAGGGAGGCCAGCGTCCGCTCGGCCACCGCCCCATCCTTTAATACGACCCCGTCCTGAGCCAGGCTCGCTCTCAGCGAGTGAAAGTCCTCCGGAGCGAGCCGATCCGGGTCGGGTGCCGACGGCCGCGCGCCCGTCACCATGGCCAGATCTACCACCGCGTGGCGCGCCATCGCGAACGTGAGCTGCGCCTGCCGGCCCGGCGCGCCCTCCACCCCCACCATGACGAGCGCGCTGGCGTCGAGCACGGCCGTGAGCGCGCCCAGCCACGATTGATGCTCGTGCTGCGAGCGGAAGAACATGAGGACGGGGTAGGAGAGATGGCTCTCCATGAGCTCGGCGGACCAGCGCTCCCAGTCGCGCAGCAGGGTCTCGAGCTCCGGCATGTCGTGACCGTGGCGACGCAGGAGCTCGCCCGCGCTGGGCGGCGAGCCCGCGCGTGCGTCGAGGAGGGAGATGTTGACCTCGCGGCGCGAGAAGCCCTGGTAGAGCACGGGAAGGTAGCCCATCACGAGGGCGAGGAAGCCGAAGCCCACGCCCGCCTCGACGACCGTGAGCGCGCGCGCGAGGGGCCCGATGGGAGTGACATCGCCGATGCCCAGCGTGAAGAGCGTGGTCCCGCTCAGGTAGAGATCGGTCCAGAAGCCGGAGTTGCCGGTGGGCGCGTTGAATCGCGATCCCAGTCCCCACTGGATCATGGCGAAGCCGAAGACGAGCGCCGTCGCCCAGCAGGCCATCAGGATCAGGATGGAGAGGGGACCGAAGATGGCGAGAAAGCTCTCGCGCCGTCGCCCGCGGGCGAGGAAGCACGCCACGGCGACCCAGGCGGGCCACGTGGTCTGATAGAAGAGCCGCGTCGGTCGAAGGGTGCGGGTGGCGGTGCGGGGGAGGACGAGCGCTTCGAAGGCGTCCCAGACGATCGCGAGGATCAGGAGGATCCCCGCGATCGCCACCATCAAATGCGCCATTAACTATCCAGATCCCTCTCCCCCACTGGGGGAGAGGGCAGGGTGAGGGGGTGGCGGCGCAAGGCTACGCGGCGCGCCTCGTGGGCGCAGCGCGGCGCACCGGGGTCGGGCTCGGACGGAACACGAGGGTGTAGCCGGCCGGCATCAGGGGCAGCACCACGCGCCAGACGGGATCGAGCATGTCCTCCCACCCCGCCGGCACGAAAAGCTCCACCGTGCCCGATTGCTCGCGAGAGCCCGCGTTGACGCGGACCGCGATCATGGACTCTCCGCCCAGGCTCGCGTTGATCGCAGCCTGGATCTCCGCCTGGAGCTCGAGGGCGCGGGACTCGAGACGGTCCCGCCACAGACGCCAGACGAGAGGGCCCAGGAACAGCAGCGAGAGCAGCAACATCGTGATCAGGGCTGTCATGACCTTTGCCTCCTTCTCCCGTTTCGATGGCGCGGTGCGCAGGAGGGATTCTGGTGATAGGGAGAAATCGTCCGTGGCTCACAGGCCCGTGGCTCACAGGCCCGTACCTCACAGGTAGGTCTCGAGGTAATTGCTATCGGAAAGACCGGCTAGGCCCACGCTCTCGGGTGCGCGGCCCTCGAGAGCCGCGCGCGGCACGAGGCCCACCAGCTCCCCGCGCGTGATGCCGATGCCGCGCCGTCGCGCTTCAGCCGCGACGGCATCGTAGGCGCCCGCGATGCCCGTGCGTCGATAGTCGACGAGGTTCATCGAGACCTGGACGAGGCCGCGACGGGCGAGCGGCACGCCGAGAGCCTGCACGGCGGGCAGGCCGCCCGAGGACTCGCGCACGGCGCGCGCGATGGCCCGGGCCGCGTCGAGGTCCTGTGAGTCGAGCCAGACGTTGTAGGCGACGAGCACCTCGCGCGCGCCGACCATGACGGCGCCGAGGCGCGCGACGAAGGTGGCGGGGCCCGCGTCAGGCTGCCAGGCCGGATCGGCTAGCCGCGCGGCGAGGCTCTCGTATTCCCCTCGGCGGATGTCGCGAGCCAGGCGGCGCTCCGGGCGCGAGGCCGCCGCGCCGTAGAGGTACACGGGCAACGCGTACGCGCTCGCCACCGAAGCGCCGACTCGCCGCGCCACGGCCACGGCGTCGTCCATGGTCAGATCGCGCAGCGGCACGAAGGGGAGGACATCGAGCGCGCCCAGCCGCGGATGCATGCCGTGATGCTCCCGCATGTCCACCCGCGCGAACACGGCCTCCGCGAGGGCAAGGGCGGCCCCCTCGACGGCTTGCGGGGGCCCGATCACGCTGAACACCGCTCGGTGGTGATCGGGATCGCTGTGCAGGTCCGCGAGCCTCGCCTCCGGAACCGCGCGGACGGCCTCCGCGATGGCCTCGATCACGCGCGGATCCCGCCCCTCGCTCACGTTCGGGACGCACTCGAGAAGCGGGCTCGCCACGAGGCGGTATGATACCCCTTCCCCGAAGTTGACCCTCGTCTGCCGCGGCTTCTATACTACGTGGGTTATGCCGCTGCTTCCCGTGGGCAAGCTCCCCGCCGAGCTCCTCCAGCGACTCTTCGGCAAGTACGTCGACGCCGATCCGCGCGTCATCGTCGGCCCGCAGGTCGGGGAGGACGCGGCGGTGCTCGACATGGGTGATCGCTACCTCGTGGCCACCGCCGATCCCATCACCTTCGCCACCGATGAGATGGGCTGGTACGCGCTGCACGTCAACGCCAACGACCTCGCGGTGCGGGGCGCCACGCCCCGGTGGTTCCTCTGCACTGTGCTCCTGCCCGAGGGCAAGAGCCGCGAGGCGGAGGTGGAGAAGCTCTTCGCCGAGGTGTCGCTGGCCTGCCAGTCCGTGGGCGTGTCCCTCGTGGGCGGCCACACGGAGGTCACGGCCGGTCTGCCTCGCACCATCGTGTCCGGCACCATGCTCGGGGAAGTGGCCAAGGACAAGCTCGTGACGACGGGCGGCGCCTATGTCGGCGACACCGTGCTGGTGACCAAGGGCGTGCCCCTCGAGGGCGCCTCCATCATCGCGCGCGAGCGCGGGGAAGACGCCATCCGGCGCGGGGTGCCCGCCGACGTGGTGGCACGCGCCCGCGAGTTCCTGCGGCGGCCGGGGATCAGCGTGGTGCCCGAGGCGCGTGCCGCGTGCGCCGCCGCGCGCGTGCATGCCATGCACGATCCCACCGAGGGCGGGCTGGCCACCGCCTGCTGGGAGCTGGCCCAGGCCGCAGGCGTCGGGCTTCGCGTGGACCGCGAGCGCGTGCCCGTCCTCGCCGAGGGTCGCCGCCTCTGCGAAGCGTTCGGCCTCGATCCGCTCGGCACCATTGCCTCGGGCGCGCTCCTGCTCACCGTGAGCCCAGGCGAGGCCGAGACGGTGATTGCCGCCTCTCGCGCCGCCGGCATCGAGTGCACGGCCATCGGCCGCGTCACGCGGCCGGAGGACGGCGTCGTCCTCACCGCGGGCGGCCACGCCAAGCCCATGCCGAGCTTCCCGCAAGACGAGATCACCCGCATCTTCCAGGGAGAACCCCACGCATGAGTCCAGGCCGCGACGGAGAGGCGCCCGCGCGCGCAAGCATCCAGATTGGCTATGCGCATCGTCAGGCGCCCATGGGGCGCGAGGCCATGGTCGCTTCGTGTCATCCGCTGGCCTCGCTGGCGGGGGTCGAGACGCTCAGGGCGGGCGGCAATGTCGTCGACGCGGCCATCGCCACCAACGGCGTGCTCGCCGTCACCCAGCCCAATTTCTGCGGCGTGGGGGGCGACCTCTTCTGCCTGTATCACGAGGCGGCGACCGGACGCGTGCACTTCCTCAATGGCGCGGGGCGCTCGGGCTCGCGCGCGGGTCTCGACGAGCTCAAGCGTCGTGGCTGGACGGCCATGCCGCAGGTCGGCCCCGGCACGGTGTCGGTGCCGGGCGCGACCCGCGCCTGGTCGATGCTGCTGGAGCGCTTCGGCACGCGGCCCCTGAAGACCTTGCTCGAGCCGGCCGTCCACTATGCCGGCGACGGCTTCCCCATCACCGATATCGTCTGCCAGGGCATCCAGATGCGCTTCCCGCTCTTCGACGATCCCGAGTGGAAGCGCATCTTCGTCCCCGGCGGGGTCTTTCCAAAGACGGGCGACCTCTTCCGCCAGCCCGATCTCGCGCGCACGCTGCGCGAGCTGGGCACTGAGCCCGATCTCTTCTACCGCGGCCGCGTCGGCGCGGCCATCGCCAAGCGCCTGGAGGAGGACGGCTTTCTCGTTCCCGACGATCTCGCCTCTCATGCCGGCGAGTGGGGCGAGCCCATCTCCACGACCTATCGGGGCTACACCGTCTACGAGACGCCGCCGCCCACCCAGGGCATTGCCACGCTCCTCTCCCTCAACCTCCTCGAGGGCTTCGACGTGGCGTCCCACACGCCGCAGTCGGTCGAGCATCTCCACCTGCTCCTGGAGATGACCAAGCTCGCCTATGCCGACCGCGACCGCTGGGTGGCCGACCCCGAGCATGCGCGCGTTCCCGTCGGGGCCATGCTCGCCAAGGACTATGCGGCGAACCGGCGGGCCGAGTTCGATCCCGACAAGGCCAAGATGCACGCGTGGGGCGAGCTCGATGGGGACACCACCGGCTTCGTCGTCGCCGACGGGCGGGGGAACATCCTCTCGGTGATCCAGAGCCTCTACCGGGGCTTCGGCTCGGGAGTGGTCCCGCCGGGCACCGGCGTGGTGCTCCAGAATCGCGGCGCCTACTTCAACACCAATCCCGACCATCCCAACTGCTTCGCGCCGCGCAAGCGACCCTTTCACACCCTGATCGCCTGCGTGGTCACTCGCGATGGCGCGCCGGTGATGGGGCTGTCCAACATGGGCGGCGACGGCCAGGCGATGTTCCACACGCAGATCCTGACCAATGCGCTCGATTTCGGCATGGAGATCCAGGAGGCCATCGAGCGTCCGCGCTTCATGTACGGCAAGATCGCGGCCACCGACGCGCCCGACGGGGTCAGGCTGGAGAGCCGGGTGTCTCCCGAGGTGCGCGCGGCGCTCGTGCGGCGGGGCCACAACATCCTGCCCGTCTCCAACTGGTTCACGCAGGCCGGTCATGCGCATGCCGTGACGCTCAAGGACGGCACGCTGCGCGGCGGCGCGGATGCGCGCGGAGACGGCGCGGCTATGGGATATTAGGCGCATGCGCAAGATCGTGCTGATGATGCTGGCAGGGGTCGTGGCGCTGGGCCTGGCCGGAACGGCGCAGGCCAGTGAGTGGGGCGGTATCGCCCCCGGGGTGACGACGCTCGAGCAGGTGCGCGAGCGCTACGGGGCACCTTCGAAGGAAAGCAAGACAAAGCTCGAGAACTACGACATCACGACCTTGACCTACGAGGGTCCCCGGGCGCCGGCGGGGATGAACAGGCTGGTGGTCGAGGTGGGCTGGCTCGCCAAGGACGGCTTCAAGCCGAACGTGGTGCGGGTCTTCCGGCTCGAGCCGCGCCCCCTCATCTTTCCGATTCAGGCCATCATGGACGGCTGGGGCATTCCCTCCGCCGCCGGCGAGGCCGGAGGCCGGCCGACCTTCTTCTACGAAGAGGGCCTGGTCGTGATCTTCGACCCGCAGGGAGTCAACGCGGAGAACATGAGCTTCACCTTGCCGCAGGCGATCCCGCCCAGCGCTTTCAAGGGTGGCCCGGCGGGCCAGCCCGGCCAGCCGCCGGCGGCCGCCGCGCCCAAGCCCGCCCCCGGAGCGCCCTCCGCGCCGACGCCCCAGCCACCTTCCGGAACCAGACCGCGGCCCTAGCCGGATGGTCGATCACCTGCTGGCCCTCGACCCGCGCGGTCGAGGGATCACGAGCTTCTTTGTCGAAGGCGGCGCCACGCGCGCGGCCAAGGCGCTCGCGCGGGCCAAGCGTGTCGTCCTCACCACGGGCTTCTGCGTGGGCCCGGGCCTGCCAGAGACCGATGGGCCGCCCGGCACCGCGGTGCTGGGCCGCGCGCTTCGCTCTCTCGGCGCGACGGTCACCTACATCACGGATGCGGCGTCGCTGCCGCCGCTTCAGGCGGCCCTGGCCGCCCTGGACGAGCCCAAGGAGATCCAGATCTTTCCCGCGCGCGGCGAGGCCGCCCTGAGCGCGCGCCGTTTCCTGGACGAGTACGCGCCCACGCACATGGTCAGCATCGAGCGGCCCGGGCGCACGCGCACGGGCGACTACCTGAGCATGCGCGGCGAATCGGTAGCTGAATGGAATGCTCCGCTCGACGCGCTCTTTCTGGAAGCGCCCCGGCGTGTGATCACCGTGGGCGTGGGCGATGGGGGCAACGAGATCGGCATGGGCGCGGTGCGCGCGCGGCTGCTCCGCGCGGCGCCCCGCCTCGCGAAGGCGGCCACCGTGGTGTCCGCCACGCACCTGGTGGTGGCCGGCACGTCGAACTGGGGCGCCTATGGCATCGTGGCCGAGCTCTCGCGCCTCGTGCGGCGCCAGCTCCTTCATTCCGCAGAAGACGAGCGGCGGATGGTGCAGGCCTGCGTGGATGCCGGAGCCGTGGACGGCGTCACGCGGAAGCCCGAGGCGACGGTGGATGCCATGCCTTTAGCGGCGCACGCGAGCATGGTAGAGTTACTTCGCCTGATAGCCGACATGCATCCCCACGGAGGAAAGTCCCGATGAGCCAGCCGGCCAAGTCGTCCAGCGTTGTCGACACCTACCGCGCCCTGCATCCGAAATCGGCGGCCCTGGCCGCGCGCGCGCAAAAGGTCATTCCCGGCGGTATCACGCACGACGGGCGGCATCTGTCGCCCTTCCCGGTCTACATCGACCGCGCGCTGGGCTCGCACAAGTGGGACGTGGACGGCCACGAGTACATCGACTACTGGATGGGGCACGGGGCCCTCTTTCTCGGGCACTGCCATCCCGCCGTGGTCAAGGCCATCCAGGAGCAGGCGCCCCGCGGCACGCATCTGGGTGCCTCGCACGAGCTGGAAGTGCGCTGGGCCGAGCTGGTCTGCAAGCTCATTCCCTCGGCGGAGATGGTGCGCTTCACCATGTCGGGTACCGAAGCGACGCATCTGGCCATGCGCATCGCGCGCGCCTACACGGGGCGGCCGAAGGTCGTGAAGTTCCACGGCCACTTCCACGGCTGGCACGACGGCGTGGTCGCCGCGGTCAACCCGCCCTTCGACGTGCCCATGTCCTCGGGCGTGCCCTCGCCCGTGCTCGATCAGCTCCTGCTGTGCCCGCCCAACGACATCAAGGCGGTGGAAGGGCTGCTCGAGCGTGGCGATGTCGCCGCGGTCATCCTCGAGCCCGCGGGCGGCCAGTCGGGAACCACGCCGACCATTCCGGGCTACCTCCAGGAGCTGCGCGCGTTGACGGAGCGGAACCAGGTCGTGCTGATCTTCGACGAGGTGATCACGGGCTTCCGCTATTCCCCGGGCGGCGCGCAGCAGTACTTCGGCGTGACGCCGGACATGACCACCCTGGCCAAGATCGTAGCGGGCGGGCTTCCCGGCGCCGCCGTGGTCGGCAAGAAGTCGCTCATGGCCATGATGGCCCATCGCGGCGACAAGACGTGGGACCGGAGCGAGCGCGTGGCGCAGAACGGCACGTTCAACTCGAACCCCGTGTGCGCGGCGGCGGCCGTGGCCACGCTGGAGCTGGTGGCCGATGGCGGCCTGCACGCGCGCGCCAACAAGGCCTGTGACGAGCTGCGCACGGGGCTCTCGGACCTCATGAAGCGCGGAGGCGTGCCCGGCACGTGCTTCGGCGAGTCGTCGATCTTCCACGTGTCCTTCGAGGGGCGCCCCGGGCTGGCCGGCTTCGACCGCCCGCGGCGCGGCGATCTCTACCAGCTCCTGCGCTGCGCCCTCCTGAACAACGGCGTGGACTGCGCCAGCCAGCACGGCTGGATCTCGGCTGTCCACTCCGACGAGGACATCGTCCGCTCGCTCAAGAGCTACGAGAAGGCCTTCGCCGACATGGCCGCCGACGGCGCCTTCCAAGGCATGTGATCTCTTCCCTCTCCCCCATCGGGGGAGAGTGCCGCAGTTCGAGCTGAGCGGCACAGCCGAGAGGCGAGGGCTGAGTAGATCAGGGGGCGAGGTCCGATGCCACTAAGCGAGGCCGACCGCCGCGCCAAGCTCCAGGAGATCCAGGACCTGGCCCAGGGCTCGGAGGAATTCGAGGGCGGGGTCACCTTCCAGGACGACCTGGACGCCCTCGTCGTGGGTGACTGGGCCTTCTTCGCCGTCGACGAGATCGGTGACCTCGCCCTGTCCTTCCACCTGGATTCCCATCCCGTGGCCGTCGCGCGCCTGACCCGCTTCCTCGTCCAGCACGACGTGCCCTTCGTCCTCCACGAGTCCTTCACCGTCGACGAGGACGACCAGATCGTCTTCGAGTCCGACACGGGCGCCGACCTCCCCGACAAGTAGTGCATCCCTCTCCTCCTCTGGGGAGAGGGCAGGGTGAGGGGGCGACGACATAGGGGGCCCGACTCGTAGACACCCCGCGTCCCTTCTGCTATCCTCGCTACTTCGTGGTGGGCAGGTAGCTCAGTTGGTAGAGCACAGGACTGAAAATCCTGGTGTCGGCGGTTCAATCCCGTCCCTGCCCACCATGATTTTTTCCTCAGACTTCGACGATTTACCTCTCAACCCACGTCCGATCTTTCTTCGCGTCCGACCCGTGACTCGGCCGGTACTCGACCCGAGGCGCCGTGACCTCGTCACGTCCACGAGCGACACCACATTGGCCGCTGGCCCCTGTTGCGTGTCGTGAAGGATCTGAAGTTTCACGGCGCCTTCCTTGAGCATGGCCTCGTCCACGATCGCATAGCGCCGGTAGATGCTCTCGGTTCGATGGCCGACCATCTTCATGGCGGTGGACCGGGGCACGCCGGCCCGCTCGAGGTTCCGGACGGCGGTGCGGCGGAAATCGTGGGGAAGGCGCTCGGGTATCCCAGCCTTCCTGCAGGCGGTGACCCAGGCTCGCCGGAAGGACTTGATGGGCTGTCCCGCGCGGTGGAACATCCACGCGATGATCGTGCCCGTCGCCTGCTCGCCCACGAGCGTGCGCGCGCGCTGGCGCTCCAAGGCTGCCCGTAGGTCCGGCGTGAGCGGAAACTGGCGCCCCTCGTCATTCTTGGTCTCGCCCGGCTCGAGACGAAGCCAGCCACTGCGGAAGTCGACGTGGGACCAGTGCCGGGTCAGGATCTCAGACTTCACGCGCCAGCCGGTGATATACGCGACCTCGAACACGGCGGCGAGGTCGTCGGGAAGGTGGGCGAGCACGGCGTCGAATTCTTTTCGCTCAAAGAAGCCGGTCCGGGCATTGCGCTCCTGCAGCATGTCGATGTACGGTCGACGCACCACCCTCCCAGCTTTCTCACCAAGCCGAAACATGCGCTTGAGCGCCGCCAACTCTCGGTTGATGGTGGCGTTTGCCGCCTTCTGGTCCTGCCGGCGCCGGATGTAGGCGAGGATGCGCTCCGTCGAGATCGCCTGCGCTCGACATCCCGCAAAGAATGCTCTGAGATGGTCGACCGCGTCCTCAACACGATCAAGTGACTTCCGGCCATTCGCTCGGTATTCGTCCAGCAGGAGGGCGGCCAGGTCATCGAAGCGTGTCTGGTCCGCGTCCGGTACGTACACGCCCTGGCGGACGGCCGCCTTCCACTGCTCCAACTTCTTGTTTGCGACCGCCCGGGATGCGGTCCCCGCCGACCGCTTCAGCCGCTGTCCGCCCACCCAGAGCTTCATCGTCCACGTCCGGCAGACCTTGAGCTGGCCAGTCTTCTTGTCCCGGTACTTCTCGCGGAACAGGGAGCCGGAGCCCCGCTCTCTCATGGTCGACCTCTTCCCAGCGTGACCAGGTCCGCCGGCGAGGAGGTCAGGGCACGGTCCACTATGCACTCGGTGGAAATCTGGTTTTCGAGCGGACGAATCGTGCGTTGGCTAGGCGATAACACTGAGATCATCGTGGTCATCATCTCTATAGAGTCCTTTGGTGTCCGGTGATCAGATGGGGAAGCATAGTGAGAACTGCGCTCGCCGTCAAACCGGCGCCCTGTCTAAGTACCGGGCGAGTCGTCGCTCGCTGAAGCGAATGATCTTGCGAGAGAGACGCTTGATACCTGGAATCTCGCCCGCATGATCGAGCAACCACCGTTTCGTCACACCGAACCGCGCCGCAGCCTCGGCTGGAGTGAGCAGTCGGTCATCCCGAACTTCTGTGTGATGGTCCGGCCGACGAGCCTCGGCCACCGCATTGAATAGAACCGCGTCGAGATCGGCAGCGAGATGATTGACCTGGCGGCGGAGATCAACGATGACCGTCAAGGGCAGGCCAGCAAGGATCTTCGGGTCCTCTTGCACGTTGTGGAGCGAGGGCAGACGGGCCGGCACGGCGAGGCTCCTTGAAGAGGACCTCACGAGCGCTTCCCTTCCGGGGTGTGCACATGCGCGACCCGGGCCGTTGTCATGATGCTGAGCTTCCTTCTCTGCGCTCGTACGCGTTCACGTAATCACCATGCCGCTCTAGTCCCGCAAGCAAAGCGCGACTTGATCGGCGTATCCCTCGCTTCTCCACTGGAGTACGCTGACTTCATCCGGCAAACAAGTCAGGAAATTCGCACCGGAGTCTATGTCAGCGCCTAGCCCGCTGCTCCGGTACGAACTCCGTTACGAATGGAACGATCCGGAACGAAGTGCTTCAATCCATTCCGGAACAAAGCACCGCGAAGTGCGGCACACGGTCGTCGTCGGCGTCACCCGACTGCAATAGGAGGTATTCAGGCACCCGGGGAGGAATGCCGAACTCTCAGCTGTCGCGCTCAAAGCAGGCCATCGGAATGCCGGTGTGCGAGGACAGGAGGATCTCGGAGGGTAGGGATACGCTAAGAGATCTCCTGGGGGTACCTCTGGGGTATACGGACGGGGGTCTAACGGGGGGGTCTAACAGGGGGGTCTTACAGGGGGTCTTACAGCCGCTCACCGGTCACAGAAGGTCGCGGCACAATCTCCAAGCTTCCCTCCAGCGGTTTCAGGATCTCGGTCTTGGCACGCTGAGGATGCCGCCGCAGCAACGCATCCAGTCGTTGCAGCTTGCGGGGTGGGGAAGTACGGGGGCCATGTCTGGGCTCCCGTTGCTGGGTGACGCCGGATCAGGCGGGGGCGGGAGCTTCCTGGAAGGGCCGGGCGATGAGGATCCGGTTGATCTCCTCGCCGTCCAGCGTCTCGCGCTCGAGCAGGGCGCGCGCCAGTATGTAGAGCTTCTCGAGATTGGTCTCCAGGAGCTGGCGGGCGCGCACCGCGCAGTCGGTCACGATACGCTTGATCTCGGAATCGATGAGGATGGCGGTCTCTTCGCTGTAGTCCTTGGGTCGCGAGATCTCGCGACCGAGAAAGATGTGCTCCTCGGCCTTGCCGAAGGTGAGCGGCCCCATCTTGTCGGACATGCCCCACTCGCAGACCATCTTGCGCGCCATCTCTGTGGCCTTCTCGAGGTCATTGCCGGCGCCGGTGGTCTGCTGCTGGAACACGATCTCCTCCGCCGACCGGCCACCCAGGAGAATGGTGA